>ENA-OZAF01000294-OZAF01000294.1-human-gut-metagenome-genome-assembly--contig:-NODE-294-length-23040-cov-8.118817_pt1 | contig 23040 bp, 8 predicted proteins | sample MGYA00244207_ERZ653498 | MGnify/ENA primary metagenome ERZ653498 (study PRJEB26926, sample SAMN06165156) | human gut metagenome | biome: ENVO:00009003; feature: ENVO:2100002; material: ENVO:00002003... | reverse complement strand
CTGTTTCCAGCACATCCGGGTTCTGGCTGTTGGTTGTGGTCTTTTTGGTTACCTCACCAAATACATCATACTCGTAAGTATTTTTCTGTAAAATACTGCCATTCTTATCCTTATCGACCTGTGAAACAAGCTGTCCGGCGGCATCGTACTCCCGGGTCTCCGTGGAGCCGTCCTCCCTGGTTATCTTGTTGAGTCTTCCGTAGGCATCATATCCGTAGGTAAAGGTTCCCCCGCTGCTGCTGGTCATCCTGGCGGTACTGCCGTCCGCATTGTATTCGTACCGCACGATTTCTCCGCCCGGGTAGGCCAGCTCCATCAGGTTGCCCAGTTCATCATAGGCATACTTTACCTCCCTGCCCTGGTAGTCTGTGTAGGAGGTCACCCGGTTTAAGCGGTCAAAGGTTCTCTTTATGGTCTTTGTCTCACCAAACAGCCCTGCCTTTTCACTGACACCGGTCAGGTTCCCGTTTAAGTCGTAGGTATAGGTAACCGTTCCCAGCTCATCCTTTACGGTCTTTAACCGGTTCAGGCTGTCATAGGTGTAGGTGGTCTTTTCGCTGGCGCTGTCCGTCATTTCCTCTAACAGAAGCTTGTCATTATACTGGTATTCGGTACGGTTCCCGATGGCATTTTCTTCCTCCGTGAGCAGTCCTTTTTCATCATAGGTATAGCGGTACGGTCTCACCGCACCCTCTGCGGCATTCTGGTTCGGGTCCTTCATGGAAATGACCCTTCCGAAGCTGTCAAAGACAACGGATGAAATGCCTTCCATGGCATCCTCCACCTGGGTGTTTCTTCCCAGGTCGTCATAGGTGTAGTCTGTCATACGCACTTCACCGGTCATCCGGTAGCAGCCGTCTGCGCCTTTGCTCCCCTTCCTGCCTTTGCTTGCCCGGACAAGCTGCCCTAAGGTATTATAGGTATTTTCTGTCACCATCCCTTTGGCGTCCACCGTCTGGAGCACTCTGTTTTCCGTGTCATAAATGGTCTCGGACAGGATATGGTTTTCCCCGTCCGTGGTCTTTACCCCGCGTCCTGCCGTATCATACCAGGTGGTGGTGCTTCCTCCGTTTACCACATCCTTCTCTGTCACCGTATGGTTTTTGATGCTGTAGCTTAAGGTTGTAAGGATGATATTGTCCTTCGAGCCCGGCTTTTTCATTCCGGTCTCAACGACACGGTCTAAGGAGTCATATCTGCTGTAAAATACCCTTCCCGTGCAGTCCTCGGTTTCTAAAAGATTGCCATTGCCGTCATAGCGGTACAGGGTTTTGTTTCCCTCCGGGTCCACTGCCTCCGTTACATTTCCGTGGATGTCATACGCATAGGAGGTAACAGCCGTTTCCTCCTTTTTATCCCCGATGGTCTCCGTCTTCACCCTGCCTGCCGCATCATAAGTATAAGCAGCCGTTGGCTGTGCGGTGCTGCTGATTAGGCTTACCCGCCAGCTGTCATCATAGGTATAGGTTGTTTTGGTTCCCGCTGTGTCAACCGAATAATTCAGCTTTCCATTCGGGTAATACCGGTATTCCGCTGTCAGGTTGTCTGTCTCCGTGGCTCCCTTGTCCAGGCATACCGCCGTCTCCTTCGTCACATTTCCTGCCAGGTCATATTCATAATGTGTCTCCGAAAGCTTTTTGCTTCCTTTCTTTTCCACCTCCTTCGTCTTATTGCCGGTCTTGTCATAGGTGTTCTCAATGACGGTTCCGCTCTTGTCATCCGTCACGCTCTTTAACAGCCCTTCCTTTGTGTAGGCGTAGGCTGTGACAGATACTGCCTCCGTGGATGCATCCGTTGCATAAACTGCCTCCTTCACCATCTGGTTATTTCCATCATAGGTATAGACAGTCCTTGCCCCGGCTGGCTCTGTCTTAGCAGTCAGGTTGCCCCGGCAGTCATACCCATAAAAGGTACATCCACCCTCGGTATCCATTACCGTATCCGTTCTGCCAAGGTCATCATACAGAGTGGTCGTGGTGTAAGCTTCCCCGGTAACCGTATCCTTTATGGTGGTCTTCTCCACCTGTCCCTGCTTGTTGTAGGTATAGGTTGTGACATTACCGTTTTTATCCTTTACAGATGTCAGGTCACCCTTGCTGTAAGTATACTCTATTTTCTTCTGGTCTGCATCTGTTTCCGTCAGGAGCTGTCCGCTGTCATTGTAGGTATAGGTAACTGTATTCTGGTTCTGGTCCGTCACCGTGTGTACCAGTCCGTTGTCATAATAGGTCGCAGACATACTCTCGCCACTGCAGTTTACCATGGTGAGCATGTTGCCGTCGCTGTCATAGGTCATGACAGTCTCTGCCTTATCCCCGTTCATCAGGCTGTTTTCAATACATGTCATGTTGCCGTCACTGTCATAACGGTATACGGTGCTGTATCCATTGGCGTTGTTTACCGCCGTCTGATTTCCGTCCTCATCATAGGTCATAAGGGTCTCATCCCCTGCCTCATTGGTCTGGCAGGTAATGTTTCCATATGCATCCGTAACCGTCTTCTTGGTCTGTCCGTTCCGTGTGGTTACGGTAGTGGTAAGGCTTCCGTCCTCATCGCTCTCCTTATAGGAGAATTTCGTCACATTGCCAAGGGCGTCCTTCTGGGATTTCACCCTTCCCGCCTTATAGGTATCTGTCCCGGCTGCCTTTTCATCCTCTCCCATCACATAGCTGTTGGTAACATAGGTGACGTTGTCGTTACCCGTCACCGTCAGGATACGGTGCTTCTTATCATAGGTATAGTAGGTATTCTCCCCTAAGGCATTGGTAAACTGCTTTAAGCATTTGTCACTATCATAGTAAAAATAAGCTGTCCTGCCAGTCCCATCCTTTACGGATTCCACCAGCTTGTCCTCATTCAGCGTATAAATGAGATGTCTGCCCGATACCTTGTCTGTCACGGTAACAGACTTTTCTGTCCGCTTTATGGTAAGGGTTTTTCCCTCCTTATTCTCCATGGAGGTAAGATTTCCCTTGTCATCAAAACGGGTGGTATTTCCCGCTGCATCCGTCAGGGTATATTTACCCGCTGCATCCCGCTTTAAGACATACTCCGCCTTATTTTCATTTATGCATTTAAAGCTCTGCTTCTTCGGAATCTGGCTGATATCCATGTATAAATATCCGTTGGCATCGGTCTTGTATTCTGCTTTGCTCTCGTAATCCTCAGCTAAGAATGTATAAAATCCGGTTGGCGATACATAGTAGCGCACCGTGCCATCCTTCATGTCAAGGATTCTCGTCTCATAGTTATGTGCCCAGCCGTAACCGAACTCCCCAAGCTCACCGGTGGCATTGGAATCATAACTAAGTTCTGCCGATACCGGATTCACCCCCTGTACCGACATGGCGGCAATACTGTCAGTGTAGCCTCCGGTACTGACATTTACCGGGTCTGCCTCCGTATTATCCCCGGTATCCTCCGGATAGGTTAAATCCGGTACCGGAACATGGGATGCCACCGGTGACAATTTAACCCTGACACCTAAGTTCTCTCCCTCTAGAACTTTACACTCCGCTTCCACTAATTTTTTATAATCAAACCATTTCTCTCCTTTAACCGGAAGTGCGGTCTTATAAATTCCCGATATGGACTCTCCCGGCTTTAAGCATTCCACAGCCACACCGTCACCGGCTGACATCACCGGCGTCTGGCGGCTTCCATCCACCGATGTCACAAACCGCTTACTGTTGTTGTGCTGTGTGCCAAAGGTGGTATATACATTATAAAACTCCTTGCTTCCCTCGTTGGACAGGGTAAAGTACACATAGTACTGCTCCCCCTTTTCCGCCCGGTCCTCCGGCTGGATGGTAAGCACCAGCCCGTCCCCTGCGGTCACATCAAATTCGTTGGACTCAAAATTACAGGTAATTCCCGCATCAAACGGCTGCAGAGTTCCGGTAAGCAGGGCATTTAACTTATACTTGCCCGGTGTATCACCTCTCACATACCAGGTCACACTTCCGCTTTCCCCTCCCTTTAAATCTGGAAGCTTCTGTGTGTAACTCTGTCCCTGGCTGGTTCCTGCAAGACTTATACCCTGCGGCAGCTGTAAGGTTGTTTCCAGATTCTTCGCCACAATGGTCTGGCTGTTTGCATTGTTATATACAATCAGCGTCGCCTCATACATATCCTTTAACCAGGATATGGACTGGGTAATCCGTATGGTATAGTAAAACTCCGGCTCCGGTTCTTCATCCTCCGGTGTTGACGGCGTACCGCCTCCGCCAGGACCGCTTCCGCCTCCGCCGTCACCTCCGCCGCCACCGCCGCTGTTACCGCCCTTGGTTACCACCGGTTTTGCCGGTTCCAAATAATCATCCTTTACATCCGGATTCCGATGGTCATCCATAAAGGAAAGCTTGGTCTGTACCGTAAACACATGCTGGTTTGCCGGGTCTGAAAGGTCAACGCCCGCATCCACAAGCTCGTCAAAATCCATCTGTCTTACCGTGAAATCAGCGGTCATAGTTTCCCCCTCATCCAGGGTAAACACATACTGTGTTTCACCATACAGTTCAATCTCCACCATCTTCTCCACCGCCATATAGCCCGGCTTATAGAGGGCAATCCGGTAGGTTCCCGGCTTCTGCATAATGACAGCCTGTCCGTTCTTATCCGTATAAGAGGTATCATTATGCTCAGAGGAAGAATTGACATATACCGTCACGTTTTTGAGCGGGCTGCCTGCCGCATTTTTTACCTCAATCACAGCCTTTCCTGCTCTGCTCTTTGGCAGGACTGTCACCTTCACCGTGGTATCGGACACATTTCCGCTGGCGTCCTCCACCGTCAGGGTCACATTATATTCTCCCTCTGTCTTATAGGTATGGGACGGATATGGATTGCTGCCCTGGCTGCTGCCGTCTCCAAAATCCCATGTATAACCGGTAATCCGGTCATTATCCGTGGAGTCCATGCCGTTAAATACAATTTCATAGCCCTCCACCACAGAGGTATTTGCCTGGATAACCGCTGTTGGTTTCTGGTTGTCCACCGCCCGGGGCTTCACATAGGACACCGCCGAATAGGCACAGTTGCCCGCCTTATCCTGTATCATCAGCTGGTAGGCATAATTATACCGTGGATTTACATTGTTATCCCGGTACATCAGGCTTCCGGTTCCCGTTGCAATGACAGAAAATTCCGTCTCTGTCTGCTCATTTTTCCGGTACAGCACATAGGAAACCTCCGGTTCTGCCGTGTAATGCAGCTCCGTACACCAGTCCCCTGCCTCAGCAAACAGCTGTGGAGCCGCAAGGGTCACATTACAGATATGGCATGTGGAAGCAAGCTGTTCACTGATGTTTCCTGATGCATCCTTTGCGGTGACACAAATCTGGTAGACACCGTTTGCATACTGTTTCGTATCAAGGTCGCAGGACACAGTTCCTCCGTTGACAGCGGTCTCCACCGTATCCAGTATAATTCTTGTGCTTCCCTCCTCCGTACTCTTAAGGGCAAACTCCACACTGGCAACCCGGTCATTGTCGGATACATAGGCAGAAAGCTGTGTGGTTCCCGAAATCCAGCTGTCCTCCTCCGGTACAATACTGTATACCTTTGGCACCTCATCATCTGGAAGCTTCTGTCCCACTGCCACATTGGAATATTCACTTTCATTGCCCGCATGGTCTACGGCTGTAAGCTTATAGGAATAGCTTGTCTCATAGGACGCACTGCGGTCATAGTAATCCTTTGTATTTATGGAAGCCGCAACACAGCTGTAGGAGTTAAGACCCTCCACACTGCGGTACAGACGGTATGCCGCCACATCATTGTCCAGCGGCTCATTCCATTTCAGATGAATGTTTCCGGCATCCCCCTCTGCGGTGAGCCTGTCCACTGCCGCCGGCGCCGTTTTATCTACAATACACTGGATTAAAATCTGGTCCCTGTCTCCTTCATTTCCTGCGGTGTCCACAGAATATGCACGCAGATACAGCTCTCCTTCCTTTTTATCCGAAAGCTCCATGGAATATTTTACAGTATATTCCTTTGCCGGAGTTTCCGGGCTTTCCCTGTAAAGCTCCTCCCAGGTTGTCTGGTCATAGGAATATTCGATTACCACCTCTGCCACTGCCATGTTATCGTAAGCCTTGACCTGGATTGGAATACTGCTGTTATAATAACCTCCATTCGGAGCTGCAGAAAGAATCCTCGGTGCAATGGTGTCCGCACCTACAGTCACTGATACCGGTTCAGAGGTCTCTCCCCGGTTACCGGATTGGTCATAAAAGGTCACCTGATACTGCACCGTCTCCTCCGGTGCCAGCCCCTCAATCACACAGCCCGTGGTTGTGGTAGTCCGGGTAATTTCCTTTACCGTTCCCTCCCCGGTAAGCTGCTCTACCACTGCGTATGCATAATCCTCATCCACAGGGTTGTCCCATGACAGAAGTACTGTGGTGAAACGGACCTCTGCGGTAAGTCCTGACGGACATTCCGGTCCCCGGTTGTCGATTTCATAAGAGCATACAAATTCCTCCCCATTGCTGTTGCCTGCCGCATCATATACCGTAAACCGCAATGTAAGCTCCTCTTCCCACAGGGCTGTATCAAGGGTATAGCCGGCTGTCCCCTCCACAGCCGGAAGCTCTGCCAGAGTGATATATTCCTCCTCTGTCCTGTCATAGCCTTCAATGGTAACATGGTCAAGCCCCTTATTATCCGTTGCCTTTACCGTAAACTCCACTTTTCCGGTCAGGGTACCATCCAGAGGCGCCACGCTCTCAATCCGCGGCTCCTCTTCGTCTGCATTTCCGGTTACGGATACCCCATCGGAGCATTCGCCCTCTAATCCCTCTTCATCATACGCCGCCACGTAATAAGTATACTCCACTCCCTCTTCAATACTCTTGTCGTAATAATATGTCTTATCCGGATTACCGCTGTCAAGAAGCAGCTCCTTTTCCATTCCTGCCTGCTGACGGTAAATGCGGTAGCCTGCAATATCTGCCTCGGTTCCCTTTGCAAAGCTTATCACCGCAACACCGTTTCTTGCCTCTGCTCCCACCTCGGACAATTTAGACGGCGCCGAGCGGTCCAGATAATAGGTGTAATGCTCCTCTGTCTCGCTGCCTCCTCCGTCGGTGATGCGCACAAGCACCTCTATTTCTTCACCCTGTATCTTTGAGGTGTCTAAGACTGCCGACGCCGTAATCTGCTGGCGGTAGGTAGTATTCTTTCCTGCTGTCTTGTTAAAAAGCTCCTTAAATTCCTCGTTTTCCTGTTCCCTGTATGCCATGTAGACCTGGTATCCGCTGCTGCTTCCCGCATTTGTAAAGCTTACAGTAACATTCGTCTTTGTTCCGGAAAGCTTTGCATAATTATCCGGAGACATTTCTGCAATCTCCACTGCCTGGGTGTAAAAGCTGTACTCCTCGGAAAGCTCTGACTCATTGCCAGCCGCATCATAAGCCGTAAGCTGGTATACATAATGGGTATTGGCTTCCAGTCCGCTGTCGGTATAAACAGTAGCTGCAGTGTCTTTTATAAGCTCCCCGTTCCGGTAAATATGGTAGCCTTTCGTCTCCACATTGTCCCCGGATGCCTGCCAGCTTATGGTAAGCGCTTCCCCATACCGCTGTATTAACTCCACGCCCTGTGGAACCGCCGGTGCCTCCTCATCCTTTAAGGTTGTCACGGTAACCGTCCCGGAAAGGGCAGATGTGTTAAGGGTTGCATCCTTTGCGACCACATAGTAGCTGTACTGTGTATCCGGTGTCAGATACCGGTCTGTATAGGACGTACCAGACACAGTCATAATCTTTTTATCATTCCGGTAGATATCATAACCTGCCACACCGGTATCGTCCGTGGAAGCATCCCATGACAGGGAAACCTTTGTATAGGACACATTAGATGCGGCAAGCCCTGCCGGGGCAGTCGGGGCAATGATGTCCTGGATATCTTCTACCAGCGCCCCGCACATATCCTCCACATCCCGGTTAAAGACATAGTAATCCCTTGGTTTTGTAAGGGTTAAAGTGCCAAGCCTTGTGGAAGCAGCTAATGTCACCTTCTGGGTATAGGCAATACCCCGGGCGTTCATCTTGCCACTTAAAATGGTGTTATGCTTTTCATCTGTTTTCACATAAGCCGCACCTAGGGTTAAATTACCTTTTACCTCCATGGTTCCGGCAGATAAAATAAGCTCTCCGTAATTTGCCGTCATATCCCCGGTAATCTGGACAATATCCGCTTCCTTTTCCATTTCAAGAGTTGCATTATAATAATTCTGTACGGTAAAATCATTCTGAACCTGTACAACACCGCCATTTGGCTTCAGGGTATGTCTCAATACCACAGAGCCTGCCGCAAGATGCCTTCCGTTTACATCCAACGGCGCATATATAAAGAGCTCGCCTTTCACATTCAAATCCTGGCTCATCGTCACTCCATTAGTCTCAAGGTAGAGATTCCCCTCCCATTCCGTAAACGGAAATACCTGTCCGGTGGTCCAGTAAACGGTCTTGCCGGTCACACCATTTAATTTTCCGTTACCGGTCACCGGATTATTAATCGTAATATTGCCTGCCAGAATAACCCCCTCTGCCGAGGTGTTGGCAAGCTGGATAGTTCCAAATCTCAAATCACAGCTATTTATGGAAACCGTCTGTTTTTTCTCTCCGGAAAAGACCATGGTAAATTTGGCCGGCAGATAAGTATAATCCCGGCACTCGTAAGAAAGATTCCCTTTCATCTCAAAGGTTCCCTGTGTCATGTCCTCTGTAAGCGACAACCCTGATACCAGCCTTACATCTCCCTCAACATATACCGTATCTGCTTCCCGGTCCATAACCAGCCTCGCATGGTTTGCCACATAGTTTCCCTTGCCGTCCAGATTCCCCATGGTATAGCTGCCCTGGATTTTAAGTGCACCGCCATTTATCCTTATCACACCATTCTTCTGGATATAATCTCCCATAACCGTAAGGGTATGCCCGTTCAAATCCATGGTTCCAAGCAGCTGTATAAAATCTCCGGATATTACGGTATCCTTTGTAAGAGTATATCCCGCCTCGCCCTCTGTATAAAAAGTAAGCTTATGCTCCAAATCCGTCACGGTCTCCGCATCAAACAGACCGGCAGAATATACGCCCTCCTCCGATGTATTACGGATGACCAGCTCCTGAAAACAAAACCGTGCTTTGCCATCCGCAATGTTCTGCTTTGTACCGCCGCTTAAGATGAGACGGTTTGTACCGGAACCACTGTAATAGGAAACGCTGCTTATGATATTTCCCTTGATTTCCAATATACCGTCCGGCTGGACAATACCATAGACGTCATTTAAGGTACAATTTCCCTCTACCGTTAAGTGATGGTCATTCAGCGTTAATCCTCCCAGCCCTACATCCCCCGCTATACAGACATCCCTCTGCAAATCCATTTTCTCCGGAAAATATAGGTTTGCATAAATGGTATCGTCAGGCATCGTCATTCCGGGCTGGCAGTATATCGTACCGCTTACCGGATATCCGTTTGTCTGCAGATTTCCATTCACATAAAAATAGGAGCTGCATGTAATTCCTTTCTCATTGGCAAGGGCAAGGCCTCCCAATCGCACACTGGAACCGTTAAAGGTCATCTTCTGCTGTTCCACACCGTTAAAAAGCAGGGTGGACGCCTGTCCCATATAAAAATATCCGTACAGCACCTGAAAGTCTCCCAAAAGCTCAATGGTTCCGTCCGTACATTTCATATTAGTGCTGTCTGAAAATGCCGTGTACAGATTCCTATGAACCGTCACCCGTTCCTTTTCCTGTGCCATAATAAGCTTTGCTCCCGTCACTGCATAGGAATAAGTTCCATCCGGTTTTTCGGTGCGTTTGGCAATATAGTAGTTCCCCTCTATATCCAGACTGCCGCCATTTAGATTCATGGCACCGTCACTCTGTATCAGGTCTCCCTTTACGGTCAGGGTATGCCCGTTCAAATCCATCTCCCCGCCTGACAGGAGCAAATCCCCCTCTATCACCTCATCTGCTTCCAGTGTATAACCTAAGATTCCACCATCCGCAAAGGTTACCTTCGTACCGGCAGAATTATCAATTGCCTGGCATATCAGATAATCTGTCACATAAACCCCGTCTTCACTTGTGTTCTGCAAAATCAAATTTCCCAGGGTATGCTTTGTATTGCTCATTGTAACAGTCTGTTTTCCGGAACCGTTTAAGATGACGTTTACATTACTGTCAAAGAGCCATGCATAATAACTGTCGAAAGCAATATCCCCGCCAATTGTAATCGTTCCTGCCTTCAAGGACTGCCTCAAATATGCACTGAAACAGACATCCTGAACAACCGTAACTTTTCCGGAAGGTTCATTCATGTAAAAATGGTCACATCTTTCCATGATTAAATTTCCACACAAAAGAGAGCCCTTTTGAATATCCAGAATACTGCGATATTCCAATGTCACCGTTCCACTGGCAGCAAACTGGCTTGTCCCCAACTTCAAATAAATATCATACCCAATATAAGCATTTCCGTCAATGGTCACATCCCTTTGCAGTGTTACACTTTCTACGATTCTTACATCACCCTGATAGGTGTCTTCTGCAAAAACAGTTGTATTACCCATTCCAAGCGTACCCTCCACCGGACAGCTCTGAATCACGGTTCCATACGCTCTCACAACCGTTGAAAATACTGTCTTTTCCTTACTGTCCAGCTCAAGATTTGAAAAACAAGAATACTGCGTGTCTGTAAGAGATATATTTTGTGTACCATTCCCTGAAAATACCACAGTATGCTGCTTTTCTGCCTGAAAGGAACTTCTGTTTCCCGTTTGTGTAAAATTCCCCTTTAATTCCATGGTTCCGGCTGTCAGATAACCGGAATGGCTTATGGTACTGTCCGTCTCAAAATCCCCGTCCACCAGCAGATAATCCTGCTCATTGGTCATCTTAAGCACACCGTTTTTTACCGTCAGATTTCCCCGGACGTGATAACTGTGGCCGTTTAAATCCAGCACTCCACCGGCAATTACCAAATCCCCGTCATACTCTCCATCCTCCTCCAGGGTAAAACCATGGATACCGCCAGAAGCATAGGATAACACACCTTGTCTACATGCCACATTGATAACAGCAGCATTATCCGCCACCACCACGCCTTCCGGATTGTCCACTACAATATTTTCCAGCTGGGTGCTGGCATGGGACAGTTCAATGCGCTGTTCCCTTTCACCGTTAAACACCAGCTGCGCATTTTCTGCCGCTATGACATAGCCATTCTCCCTTACCATGTCCCCGGCTATTTCAATGGTTCCCGAAGAAATCATATGCTGGCTGCTTCCCTTTGCAACATAATCGCCCTCTATGGTAAATACACTATTCTCCCCACTCACAGCAAGGCTTCCATTATACTGGCAGAAATCTCCCTCCACGGTTATATGGCTGTTCTTAATAGTTGTAACCGCAGAAGCTGCCGCATATACATCACCGGAAAAGATAAAATCCTTATCCATGCTCACACTTCCGCAAAATTCCACATCTCCGTACAGTCTGCTGCCCTCCAAAACTGCGCCGTCAAGCCGTGTGGTTCCCGTTATATGGACTGACTCATGCCTGATTTTTCCACAGACCTCTATCGGTTCCTCAAACACCGTGCTGCCTGCTGCCTCCTGGGCTACTGCCAGATTGGCAAACCGGATATAACTGCCGGAATATTTCTCTCCCCTTCCAATCATCTGCTTTCCGGTGCCCGTCAGCTTTACCGTATGGCTTTTGGATGCACGGAATAACGCATGGGACAGGGAAGCCTCCGCCTCCATGCTCCCTTTAAGCTCCAGTGTTCCCGCAGTCAAATCCTCTGCCATACTGTTCACACCGGAGTCAATATAATTTCCCTTTATGAGCACATAATCCTGCTCCTGCTGCATCAGCAGCCGTCCCGTACTCTGCCCGGTTATCTGCTCTCCATCCTTTTCATAGAAATACTGCTTTTTATAATCCCCCTCCACAATCAGAGAACCGCCATTTACATTGACCTTGCCGCCTGCATGAATAAAATTTCCCCGGACTGTAAGGGTATGTCCTGCCAAATCAAGCTCACCTGCCAGAAGGGTATAGTCTCCCTCTATGGTCTGGTCCTCCGAAAGCACCTCTCCGTTGGAGCCGGATGCCGCAAAATGCAGCTTATTCTCCTCGTCCTCCAGAATATCACAGTTAAGGGCATGTGTGGAAAACACCCCTTCCTCCGAGGTATTTTCAATCACAATATGGCTCATTTTTACAAAGCCGTCAGGCTGCAAATCTATCGTCTGTTTCTGTGAACCCGATAAAATCACCCTGCAGGAGCTGTCATAAATTTTCTGGTCGCTTCCACTTTCATCTGCCTTGTATATATCCCCCATAATCTCAATTGTACCATTGGTGGCTGTATAACCATAGCCTCCATTGTAATATCCGTAGTCCCCTTCTATCACGATATAGTCGTTTGGAGAAGTCATTGTAATTCTGCCATTATGGGTTTCTGTCAGGTTCCCTTTTACATGCAGATATCCCTCCTGCATCTCTATTCTGCTGTTCAGATACAGATTGCCGTGTACGGTGAGCTTATGCCCATTGAGATTTATAAAAACCTCAAGCAAATTTTTAGATTATCTTTTCATATCTTGGCAAATGGCGATAAGTCTTGGATTTTAAGGCTTTTTCGCCATTTGTCATATCGGAAGATACTTGGCATATCTTTGTGCTTCTCGGCATAATTTTGAATCCAAAAGTAGTACGGCAGTAGTAAAACACCGATTTGGCTATGCCGCCAAACGCTCCATTTCTGCCTTTGCGGAATCGTAGGTCGCATGGGCGTAATAGTTCAGCGTCATTGTGATGTTGGCGTGTCCCATGATATACTGCAACGCCTTGGGATTCATGCCTGCATTGGCTAACCGAGTGCAGAATGTGTGTCTGAGGATATGGGGCGTGATGTTTGGAAGCTGCTCTTTGTTCTGCTTATTGTACTTCTTTACAAGCCCTTTTAGCATACTTTCATAATTTGCTGCCACTTTCGGCATCCCGTCATTTTTGAGGAACAGGAAGTTTTTATATCCCCCTACGTTGAACGGTACGGCGTTGCTCCGATTCTTCAGCACACGCTTCAACGCTTGGTAGACTTCCTCGGTCATGGGAATCTGCCGTATGCCGTTCTTGGTCTTGGGCGTTTCGATATAGTAGCCGATGTCGGCATCCCGCAGAAGCTGATGGTCTACATTGATTTGGCGGTTTTTGAAATCCAGAGCTGTGGTCAGACCGCAGAACTCTGAAATTCTAAGCCCCGTACCGAGCAGGATAATCACCTCGTCACGGTATTTCTTATACACCGCATCCTGTTCCATAAAGGCTAACAGGCTTTCCTCCTGCTTCGGCGTTAATGCCGCCTTTCGCTCCCTGTCGTCCTCAATAACAGTATCAAGGGCAAAGTTAAAGGGATTTTTGCGGATACAGTCATCCTCAATGGCGGTGTAGAAAGCCGCCTTTAGGGAACGCTTGAAATTGCTGATGGTCTGGAAAGCGAAGCCTTTTTCGCTCATCCGTATCACCCATTCTTTTGCGTCCGACTGTTTCACGGCATCAATGCTTTTTATGCCGAAAGGGTCATCCTGCAATAAGCCCATGAGATAGTCACGCCCTTTTTTCGTGCCGTGCTTTACATTCTTCCTAAGACCGTTCTGCTTTGCGTAGAGCTGGCATACCGTCATTTTCTTGCCGATTGTGTCAATGCCGTCCTCCAAGTCCCTGCTGATTTCCTTTACCTTGTCCCGAAGTGCAGGGACATCACGCTTGCCCGCAGGGGTCTTGTCCGTGGCTACCAGTTTCCATGAGTAGACAAACTGCGGCTTGCCGAATGCGTCTACATATTTATATGCGTATCTTCCGTCTTTTCTCTGGCTCTCTCCAGTCCTTAGTATCCGTCCTTTATTGTCACGTCTTTTTTCTGACATAGTGTGAAGCTCCTTTCCGTTCTGGAACGAGCCTTGATACGACATACTTCTATTATACCGATATTTTAGCTCGCTGCAACTATATGACTTCCATAGAATCAATCATTTTTTCAAACTGCTTCCGTTTAATCTGCACACGGTTTCCGTTCATAATCAGCCAGTTAGCATTGGGATGTTCGTCTGCCAACTGGCGGAGCTTCTTTTCCCCGATGCGGAAATACTTTGCGGCTTCCTCGATAGTAAGGGTGTATTTTTCCCAAATGGGAACCTCTGCGTAGTTCATAAAACCTCCTGTCAAAATATAAAAGCCTGTGCGGGATAGGCACAAGCATCACTGAAAGTTACTGTTCGGTTGTCACGCTTTTACCGTCAAGTCTATGCTGACGGCAAGGGAGCGGTTGAGCTTTGGCAGGATGCTTTCGGGAAGCCTGCCGATATAATTTTCCAATCTCCGCTTGTCTATGGTGCGGATTTGTTCTGCAAGGATAAGGGAGTTTTTGTCAAGCCCCTCAAAACTGTCCACCTCGGTATGTGTGGGCAGCTTCGCCTTTGTATGCACTCGGCTTGTGATTGGAACGATGATGACTGTCGGGCTGTGCGTGTTCCCTATATCATTTGAAATGACAAGTACGGGTCGCCTGCCGCCCTGTTCCGAGCCGACAACGGGATTTAAGTCTGCGTAGAAAATGTCCCCACGCTTGATAGTCCTTTCCATTATGTTTTGACCTCCTATCTGGATTTAGGCAGGAGCTTCCTGCCTATGTAGCCGCCAGATACAAGGAAGCATTAAGGTCGTGAAAGCATAAAACAAGCTCTGTTTCCATTGACCGCCTTGCATCTGGCTTTATGATAGAAAGCATTTTCCATTTGTCCCCGACACCCCGAAAATGCTGATGCGTAATAACGCAAGGGAAGTCACCAAACGGTCAGCAGCGAACTGACACCACGGGAGTTGCACCCCAACTGTCGGTCTGACAGAGCCGCCCTCATTGCCTGCGGCGGATTGGTTACCGCTCGGACTGTGACGGGACGGGAGTATCATTGTCCTCTTTGTGCGTCTTGGCGGAATCGGGAGCTACCCGATATTTTCAGTCGGCATTTTTTCGCTTGTCGTCTTTCGGCGGGTCATGGCGTACCGCTGCACACGCTTATGCTTATTACAGCCACAAAGAGAATGTATTTGGTGAATGGGTATTCGGTTGTCAAAGAGCTGTCCCGTTTCCGACATAAACGAAAACTGGGCAAGAGGTTTTTGCCCTCTCACCCAGTAGCCGATGGGAGAGTGCGATTTTGGACACTATCCCAAAAGTTTTTTAATTTTTTTCTTAAACCTGTTCAAACGCTTGTAAATGACTTCCTTGTTTAAACTTAATTCCACTGATATTTCAGTGATTGAAAAGCCCTGCGTCCTCATCAGCAATGCTTGGAGCGTGGGCTTGTCCAACTGATGAAGCTCTTGATACAGCACTGCATTTTCAATGCTGTCCAAAAATTGCTCAACCGTTTTTACTTCGGGCTGTGCCGTGTCCTCTGCAACTTCCTCCAGATATGTACCTGCATCCTGCAATTTCTCATAGTACCGTCTGTCGGAATTGAATATCTCCCAATCATGGACATGGAGCTTTTCAATATCGTCCTCGCTGACACCCAAACTCCTAAGCTGCTTTTCCTCGGCTTCTTTCCATATACGCCATTTTCTTTCTTCTCTGGCTTTGTTGTACGCCATAATCCGTTACCTCCAATCTGAATTTTTTTGAAAATCCAGATTGAGGGGTGGAGAACGTTCCCTATGGACAAAGATGTTCCTTTTTACTTTGGCATTAAAAAAACGCATCCATATATATCTGGATACGCCTTTTTGTCTTTTTATATATTTTCCGAGTTTAATAATGGGAAATATGAAAAATAATGTCGAACGCAAAAAAACCGCAACCCCTTTAAGAGTTGCGGCATAAGTACATTGGTATCTTTTTCTTTTTATATGTAACAAGATTTACTTTTTTCCGATAAACATAAATTCTATATCACTTCACTTTCACAGTCTTCGCTTTACTCCATGAAGAATATATTTTTGTTGATTTTCCGCCTGCCTTAACTGTCTTGTATGTACGGACTCTTACATAATATTTCTTCTTCGCCTTTAACTTTGAAACAGTCTTGCCCGTTGTCTTATTCTTTGATACCGTTACAGTTTTTGCATTCTTAAACTTTGAAGAAGTACTATACTGAATCTGATAGCCTGTTGTTTGTGTTTTCTGTTTCTTCCACTTAACCGTAAACTTCTTCCTGCCTGCTGTCAGCTTGGATATACTGGTTGATTTCGGCTTGATAGTAAAGGTTTTCCTGACTGTTCCACTGTAATTTCCTTTGAATTTTACTGTTACAGCATAAGTTCCGACATTTTTACACCCTTTTGCATAAGAAACGGTATAATATGCCGAGCTGACCTTTTTCCCTTTATCATCCTTTACCGTAACAGACGGTTTCTTTACTTTCCCATTATAAGTGTAGGAAGTAGCAGACAAGCTGACATTAGATGCATTCAGTTTTTCGCAGCCCTGTGGCTTTAACAATTCTGTAGAAGTAATCGTAACTCCATTAAAATCATTATTAACATAATAAACATCAGCAGTAAATCCTGTCGTTCTTCCATTCAATGTTACGGTAACATCCTCTGCAAAATAATATCCATCAGCAGGGGTAAGTTCAATACAATACTGATATTCCTTGCCGTTCTGGAAATTTGTGAAATACGGCTGTGTGCTTGGTATATTACTCGCCACCGCTTCGCGGAGTCCTCCTGCCACGGGGTTCTGAAACCAGCTTTCGCTTTCAATATTGAATTTTTCTGCATTATCTCCACTTTTCTGTGCAGTGAATACAACGGCATCTCCTGCCTTGAAGGTAAGTGTAGCACCGTCAATATCAGCCTTTTTAATTGGCATTTTTGGTGTTATGAATTGACCTGTAATCTCAACGAACGTTCCCCACTCACTAACATACACATAACTGATTTTAACCCCATCAAGGGTTACCTGAAGATTATCGCTGGAGGCAAAGGTGTAATTATCATTTGTCCGTGCAACAACGCTATATAAATATGTTTTGCCCTCCTCAAAAACAGTAATTTTCTTATCGTCGGAAACCTTGCTCATCTCCTCAGTATCCGAATACCAAAACGCCACTGGCTCCATCCCGTTTTCCGTCTGCTGCATCTCCTCCCACTTTTCATAGAAAGTATAATTCGAAGCATTTCCCTGTACAGCGGTTGCCTTTGGGGTTTCGCCAACTTTATAGGATACCGTTGAACCAACGATTACAAGTTCGTTAATTACATAATCATCCACCGAGCTGTCACCACTAGCCACAACGCCAAACAAAGTGCTTATTGTGAGCGTCTTTTTATCATCACTAACTGTTATCTTCTGCATATAGTCAGTGCCATTGAAAGCAAATTCCGTTCCATCATAAATCGCATGAACGCTTCCCAATCCATCATTCTCATTTCGAAATGAATCCGAAAATATATAGTTCTCCGATGCCGTCAGTGTCACACTATACCAATAACATACCCCTGCCTGTGGAGTTGGGGCATTTACGTCTGTGCTTTTAATTGCAGAGGCATTCACTGCATCATCATCAGGTATCCACTGTTCCTCCGTAATTTCCATTTTCCCGGCACATTCGCTATTATTCGGATTGACTTCTGCCGTAAATGCCACAGGTTGTGTTGCATCAAGATTCTTCCAGATATTTCCGATATCAACAGTTGTGATTTCGTTTGCCCCTTCCGCAAAAGAAGTCGTCGGCATAAGCGTCAATGCCATACACAGCGTCAATAATACCGCCATCAGCCTTGTTTTTAAGTTTGATTTTCTCATATTAATTTCCTTCCTTTCTGTATTCCTCTGTGTAGCCAATTCTTTTCTTAAACTGGCACCGCTGTCATTTTATTTTCACAGTCTTCGCTTTGCTCCATGAAGAATATATTTTTGTAGATTTTCCGCCTGCCTTAACCATCTTGTATGTACGGACTCTTACATAATATTTCTTCTTCGCCTTTAACTTTGAAACGGTCTTTCCTGTTGTCTTATTCTTTGATACCGTTACAGTTTTTGCATTTTTAAATTTTGAAGAAGTACTACACTGAATCTGATAGCCTGTTGTTTGTGTTGCCTGTTTCTTCCACTTAACGGTAAACTTCTTTCTGCCTGCTGTCAGCTTGGATATACTTGTTGGTTTCGGCTTGATAGTAAAGGTTTTCTTGACTGTTCCGCTGTAATTTCCTTTGAATTCTACGGTTACAGCATAAGTTCCGACATTTTTACGCCCTTTTGCATAGGAAACGGTATAATTTGCTGAGCTGACCTTTTTTCCTTTATTATCCTTCACCGTAACAGACGGTTTCTTTCCTTTTCCATTATAAGTGTAGGAAGTGGCAGACAAGCTGATATTGGATGCCTTTGGTATTACCTCTGTTGAAAGTATTTTATTACAAACGGAGCATTTCGTGACGATTTTACCATCACTGCTTACAGTTGCCTTCGCCACCGTTTTCTGCGTCTTATGACCATTTGCGCATGGGTCTGTTTTCTCCCACTTCGCATAGAGCTGAATATCATACTTTTTCTCAACCAAACTATTGTTCCAGTCCGCTACCCATTTATCTACCCAATCATAATTTTTTGTATTTCTAATCAAACTATCCTCATCTGCGGAAGGGTATGAGCACCAACCGAGAAATGTATATCCGTCACGTTTTGGAACATAGGCTCCTATATCAAAAAAAGTTTCACTTGTTGTATCTAATTCATGAATATCGGATTCCTTATCCGCTATCGTTCCGCCATTCGGGTTGAACGTAACTGTAAATCCGTCCTTGAAAACAGGGGACAAGGTTTCATCTCCAAAATTATAACCTGCGTGGCAAATATTGTCCCAGTCAAAAGACAAAACCACATTGTCGCCAACTTTTCTTTGTTCAGCGAACGGCAATCCTTTCCATTGGACAAGATGTTTCCCCGGACGAATCAGACCTGCCATGACAAGCTCCTGTTTTTCATTCTGAATATAGTAGCGGTCAGGAAGCCCTTCCTCTTCTCCCTCCTGCAAGCCCGTATAGGACAATGTATAATAAGGTTCATAAAAACGTATTGTGCAGCCCCAGTTGTGTGTGGAAGATGCATCAACAAGAATCGTTTCGCCGTACTCGCCGCCTTTTACCGTCCCTTCAGATTGCGTACTGCCGCCACGCACCTGTTCGAGAACAAAAGGCAGCCCTGTATTGTTTACATATCCTGCATTTACCGTTGTTTCTCCACTCAATGCTGATTGTAATGCCTCCTGTAATGCCGCCTGATGCTCTGCATCCTGCGGATTCTGTGCCAGTGCATTATCCAAATCTCCCTTGTCATATGCCGTCTTTATTACATTATATGTATTGGTCTTGCAAGGGACAATTTTCGTAGTATCTGCCGTACTCCTTACTAATTTATTCGTGTACCACCTTGCTTTACCATCGTCCAAATCACTGTTAGGGTCGCTGTCAGGATGAGACAGTAAAAGGGATACATGAGATAATATAGGGACAGCCGCAAACTCAAGTACACCACTCTGAACTTTTGAAGTCGTACATTCATATTTCGGCTCAATGCAGAAAGACTCGCCCGGCATAATCAGTTCATCGGAAATATCCCAGTTATTTTCTTCATTCAAAATGTGCTCAACCATCGAATCTCGTTTCGTGATTTCCACTTCTTCCGTACTTTCCGCTTCTTCCGCAAACGCTGTCAACGGCACAATTGACAGTGCCATGCAAAGTGACAGCAATAGCCCCATCCACTTTGTCTTTCTTTTCAATTTTTTCATAATGGATGCCCTCCTTTAAATTATTGATTATTATCCTGCCCATTTTGCAGGCTACAGAAAACTCAAAATTTTCTATCCTCATTATACTAAATCCCGCTCCATAATTATCTGTTCTTTCCGAATAGTCAATGCCAATTTGTGAAACAAAGTGTTGTTTTCTTGGCAATATGCTATATAATAATAGATGAGAAATTACAAACAAAACGAGGTAAAAATCATGGATTTCAAAGACAAGCTTGCGGAATATATAGAGCTGTTAGACTGTAGCGCTAAGGACTTATGTAAAAGTTCTGGGCTTTCAGCCGCCACGATAAGCCGATACCGTTCTGGTGAACGTATTCCAGAAGCAAACACAGAAAACCTTACAAATCTAATAGAAGGGATTGTCTGTATTGCACAGAACAAGAAAATCGCTGATGTTACGGTAGAGTCTGTGTCGGAAGCGTTTTCCCCATTCGTTAAGAGCAGCATGGTTGATATGAAACAGTTTCAGACAAATTTCAATACATTGCTCACTATGCTGTCTATCAATGTTTCCGAGCTTTCGAGATTTTTGAATTATGATTCCTCCTATGTTTCCCGTATAAGAAACGGTCTGCGGCATCCTGCCAATCCAGAGAAATTTGCGTGGGGCATCGCTGGTTTTATTGTTCGGCGTTTTCAGAATGATTCAGAAAAGGAAGTCATTGCAGATTTAATCGGATGCAAGTCAGACAAACTGGCAAATCACGATATATATCAAACACTCCTTGCCGAATGGATTATGAATGGGACTGGAGTTTCTAAAAATTATCTGGCAGGTTTTTTGGAGAAATTAGATGCGTTTAATCTAAACGAATATATCAGAGCCATCCATTTTGATGAATTAAAAGTCCCGTCTGCCCCTTTTCAGCTTCCTACCTCGAAAAGCTACTTGGGTCTGAAAGAGATGATGGAAAGTGAGCTGTCTTTCTTAAAGGCAACAGTCTTATCCAAGTCTATGGAGCCTGTCATTATGTACAGTGATATGCCAATGGGAGAAATGGCAAAAGATGAAGAATTTCCTAAAAAATGGATGTTCGGTATGGCTATGATGCTGAAAAAAGGACTGCACTTAAATCAGATTCATAATATAGACCGTTCTTTTGAGGATATGATGCTCGGTCTGGAAAGCTGGATACCTATGTATATGACAGGGCAGATTTCTCCCTATTATTTAAAGAACGCACAGGACAATGTGTTTTCCCATTTCTTAAAAGTTTCTGGAAGCGTTGCATTAACGGGTGAAGCAATCTGCGGATACCATAGTGAAGGAAGATATTATCTGACAAAAAACAAAGAGGAAGTTGCTTATTACCAAAAGCGTGCAGAACGCCTTTTATCAAAGGCTTCACCGCTTATGGAAATTTATCGGCAAGACCGTAAACGGGACTATAATACATTTTTACAGACCGATTCCCAAGCAGAGGGACAGAGGCATTTTATACTTTCATCCTTATCGTTATACACGGCAACGGACGATTTGATTGACCGCATTTTAAGGAACAATAAAATCCCCGATACGGAGCAGGCTGAAATCAGACATTATGTTGCCATGCAGCGGGAAATGGCAGATAAGATTTTACAGCATAGCAGTATTACGGAAGAAATTCCTTTGCTGACAGAAGATGAATTTAAGCAATATCCAATCATTATGCCTCTTTCGGGAATGTTCTATGAAAAAGATATTCTTTATAGTTGGGATGATTATAAGGAGCATTTAAAGCAGGTAGAGGAATATGCAAAGCAGCATACGAATTATATGGCGGTAGAAAATCATTTGTCTGCATTTAGAAATATACAGATTTATATTCGTGAGGGAAAATGGGTAATTGTTTCCAAAAACAAAACGCCTGCTATCCACTTTCTAATCCGTCATCCGAAAATGCGGAATGCCTTTGAGAATATGATTGTTCCAGTAATGGAAAAATGATATTACTTGATTTTCTGCGATATGTAAGGCAAAAGAGCCAGAGGAATAAACCTCTGGTTTTCTTTCGCCCTTTTCTAATACCTCGGACAGCCATATCCGAGGATTTCATAGTACCCAACGGGGTAGCTGTTCTGTCGACAGGCATCTCCAGAGTTGCCCTCCACGGTGTAAACAACGCCATTTTCACATTTCTCCACGATACCCACATGGTCAGCATCTCCGTCCTGCCCGTCATTGCTCCAGTCGAAAAAGATAATGTCGCCTGCTTTCGGCTCATAATCCTTTCCCTGCCATTGTCCGTTGCTGCTAAACCAATCCACACCGTCCGAACAGAGGGAGAATTTCGGCACAATACCGCTTTCCAGATAGCCGCACTGGTCGGCACACCACGACACAAAGCAGGCACACCATTCCACACGCCCCTCAAAGCCGTACCAACTCCAATAAGGCTGACCGCCCTCATTGCCGAGCTGCGTCAAGGCAACCTCTACAATGGCTTGGTTGCCGCCGCTTGTGAACGCCCGTCCATACGGATAGTAACGTAACACATGGGCGGGGTACTGTGTGTCGCCGTACTTTTCCCACCCTAACCGCTGTGCCTGCATGGTGGAAAATTCTACCGCATTGGCATAGGAATAACCGCCGTAGTTGGTTTTTGCCCATGAGATATACCCGTTGCCGAAGTTATAGCCCTGCAAGGCGAGCTTGATACGCTCCATGTCAATCGGGTTTTCCACCTCGGCAGAGATAAGGGCGGCTTTCAGCTCCTGCACGCCACACTGGATGGAATACTCTGGGTCTTGTATCCCATTCGGCTCATGGGGATACCTTGTGTTAAAGCTGCCCTCCGCCGCCTGCATGGGGTCAAGCCCACGCCCGCCGCTTTCCTGCATCATCACCGCCTTGATAAGCTCCACATATTCGGAGATGCCGTACTGTTTGGCATATTTCTGTATCAAAGGCTCATAGGCTTCCACCTCTGCACTGACAGGGGTATAGGCGTTGCTTCCGCTTCCGCCGACAAACAGGGAAACAGCACAGCCGAGCAGGACAACAATGAGAATAATCACAACTGCAATCCAACCGCCTGCAATTATAGCAGAAATCAGAGCTTTTGTTCCTGCAATAATCGCCTTAACTGCCGCAATCGTAGCTTTGACCGCCGCTTTCACGGCAACAATCGTAGCCTTCGCCGTGGCTCTTGCTGCCTGCGTAGCTCTCTGAGCCGCTTTTACGGAAGCCTTCGCCGCCGCCTGTGTTGCTTTGGCGG
>ENA-OZAF01000293-OZAF01000293.1-human-gut-metagenome-genome-assembly--contig:-NODE-293-length-23075-cov-7.999435_pt1 | contig 23075 bp, 17 predicted proteins | sample MGYA00244207_ERZ653498 | MGnify/ENA primary metagenome ERZ653498 (study PRJEB26926, sample SAMN06165156) | human gut metagenome | biome: ENVO:00009003; feature: ENVO:2100002; material: ENVO:00002003... | reverse complement strand
GAGATGACGTCGAGTCTCGTGGGCTCGGAGATGTGTATAAGAGACAGGTTATAATTTAATAATCAAATTCAGTGGAATTTGGTAATAAAAAAGGATATTTAGTATGGAAAGTATTAGCGAAAACCAATCAAAGTGGGACAAGCGTTTTATGGAGCTTGCTGAAAATGTTGCTTCTTGGAGTAGTTGCGTTCGTGCTGGCAGGCATGTTGGGGCTGTTATTGTGAAAAACAAAAGAATATTAACTACTGGGTATAACGGGGCTCCTAGCGGAATTAAAAGTTGTAAAGAAAGGGGTTTTTGCTTAAGAGATAAGCTTGGAATTGCTAGCGGAACTAGGGCAGAAATGTGCTATGCTATTCATGCCGAGCAAAACGCTGTTATTCAGGCTGCTAAGATGGGTGTTAGCGTTGAGGGGGCAACAATTTATGTCACCCATCAGCCATGCTCTGTTTGTACTCGTATTTTAATAAATGCTGGAATTTCAAGGATTGTTTATAAACAGGAATATCCAGACAAGTTTTCTCTAGAGCTTTTAGAAGAGTCGGGGATAGAACTTTGTCACTTAAAAAGTGAAGAGGGTAATAATTAAACCTTTTTAGGTTTGGTAAAAGTGAGTTTATGAAAAAGTTTTTATCGTATGTGTTTACTTTTTTGTTGCTGTTTGTTATTTCTGCGGCAACAACTGTTTCTGTGTCGTATTTTAACGGCAGGGGAACTTTAATTAAGCCAATTGTTAATGTTGGGGGCGATAATTCTAGCACATCGCTTTTCACTGGCATTTTAAATAGTTTCACTGATAATAAACAATTCAATTTTGAGGGAGAGATAACTTTAGAAAGCGAAGAAAAGTCTTTGCCTATTTTGTTGTATGTTAATGTTGATATTGAAGACGAAAAAAATATAAAAGTTGAGGGGTTTGTTAGTTTAAATTTAAACGGTGCAAAAACCGCCATCGAGTTTGCTTTTTATAACAACACAATTTATCTTTCATATAACAATTTAAGTGTGAAAATAACAACCAAAACTATCTACGACTTAATAGACGAGATTTCAAACCTAATAAAAAGTGAAAGTTTAGAAAATGAGGGGCAAATAGGCGAAAGTGGTGAAGCTGCTGGGGGCAGTGAAAGTTTTATAGATGAGTTAATGCCAAAACTAATGCAGTCGCTAAATGATATGACAGAAACCGAACTTGAAAATGGCGACAAAAAGGTTAACCTTGAAATAGAGGGGCTTGCAAATGTTGAGGCTATAACAACAAGTGAAAACGCTCCTAAAAATGTAAAGGTGCAAACGGCAAGTTTTAATGGCTATAGCCTTAGTGCAAATATAAATATAGACTTTAATGACAACATTGTTATTCTAAACCCCGAAACTATTGCCGGGGGCAAAGAGTATTTTGATGCTGGAAGCCTTTATAATGTTATATTAAACACAGCTAAGCTACGAAACATATCTGCCTTGGCAAGTGTTTCTATACTTGATGGTGGAAAGGAAAACAAAGTTGATTTTAGTTTGCTTGCAAATATTCTAGACAACAATTATAGGTTATCTATTATTGATAATAATTTAGGTATACCAAATAATTCTTACTTAACCTATTTTGAGAACAATTTGTATTTAAACTCGGCAAATGTTAACCTGCTTGTTTCAAAAGAGCTTATAACTAGCGCCAGTGATATGGTTTTAAGTTTGCTTAGCAAAGTTGAAGTTTTAAATGGTGGCGAATATAATGACGTTGAAAGTGTTTTTTCAAACCTTGCTAAAAATATTAGTTTTGAGAACTTAGCATCTTACTTATCTATAGTTAATGAGGTTAGCTTGTCTAGTGAGGGGCTTGTTTTAAAACTAGATGGCACAAAGCTAAACTTAGGCGAAAACATTGTGATTAGGCTTGGTTTTAACCAAATTATAAACGAAATAGAAATATCAGGGTTAGTTATTGATGGAGTCAAGATAAGTGCCACAGTTAACCTTGATGCAACAGATGAAAAGGTTAGTATTTCTGGAGAGTATTTAAACCTTTATGAGGTTTACAACAAAAATATAGCTCTTCTTTCAAGCAATGAGCTTGACTTAGATTTTAATCTAAACATCACAGGCGGAGCTTTAAAGGGCAACAGTTTTAATGGCAATTTAAAGTTTAGTTTAGATAAAAACTTTATTCAGCTTAGCGGAGAACTTTCAGGAAAACAAGATATTAGCCTATTTGTTTTGTTAGAAGGGGAAACAGGCTTTGTTAAAATAAACAACATTAAAATTAAAGCAAGTAAATCTCAAATTAGCAACCTTTTAGAAAATCTTGGCTTTGAAGATATTTTATCTACAAAGAATGAAGATATTAAATCGCAAATATCAGAGAAAATAAAGCTTCTAACTGAAGGCAAAACCATAAGCGATTATCTAGATATGATAGAGGCTTTTGATGTAAATAGTAGCGAGATAAGTTTAACTTTAAATAGCGAGCCTCTTGGTGTTTTGGCTAGTTTAAAATTAAAACTAAATCTTAAAAACTATGTTTTAAATTCGTTAGAAGTTCAAAACTTAAAATTTAACGATAGCGAGATAAATTTTGGCGTTAGCATCATTTCGAAGAGTGCTACAAAAACTGAAATAAATGAAGATGAATATCTAGATGTTATAAACCTAATTGAAAACATAATTTCTTTGAAAGATTTAAGAGAAGGTAGCTTGTATCTTAACGCAATTGTAAACAGAGGTAATGAGGTTTACAACGCATATCTTGAACTTATAGGAAGCCTTGATAAAAAGTTTATGAGTTTAAACTTTAGCCTTAGCGGAAGTGCAAACATGAACCTAGGGGTTAACTATGTTAATGAAACTAGCTATGTTAATATTCAAGATATATATTTGTCTGTTAAAAACAGCACTGTTAGAGAGTTATTAAGTTTCTTTGTTGGCGATAACCTTTATAATTTGCAAGCAAGCATGAGCGAATATTTAGATAAGGTAACTAGCGAGTTTTCTAGCATAAAAGAGATTTTAACAGCGGTTAAGGCTTTAGAGATAAATTCTTCATGTATTAAAGTAACAATAGATGGCGGGCTGGTTGGTTTTTATGGCAATTTGTTTGTTGTGATTGGTCTTAAAGGAAACAAGCTAGAGAGCATAGAGATTGATAATCTAAAACTTAGCAGTGGGGAAAGCGTAAACTTAAAAGCTGTTTTATCTACCTTGGCTGTTAACGCTCCAAGTGTTAATAAAGATAAGTATTTAGAAACAGAAAAACTTGCGGAAAGCGTTCAAGATATTTTAGGTTCAAGTTTGCTTGAGGCTACAGCAAATATAGATATTTTAAATAGCGAGTTTGCCAAAGAATATGAACTTTGTTTAAATCTAGCTAAAATGATGCAGGGTGGGGAACTAAATTTTGACGCACTTGCAACCTTAAACTATAACGACTCTCAACTTAGTGCAAAGCTCAACTACATAAGAAACACTTTGCTATTAGATGTTAATGGTTTAAAAGTTAAGCTTGAAAAAGACTCTATTTTAAGGAGTGTTCATCAAGTTTTGGCAATTCTTAATAAGGATGAAAACTCTTTAGACGGAGTTTTAAACACTATTATAAGTATTCTAGAATCTGGCAACTTGCAGGGTCTGGTTGCTGGCTACATTGATAGTGCTTTAAATAAAATAAGTGCCAAAAACCTTAGCCAAACTTTCAAAAACCTAAACTTATTTGAAATATTAAATCTATTAAGCAATATTAAGGTAGACAGTAGTGGGGCTAAAATAAATATAGATGGCTTAAACCTTGAGATTGTGTTTGAAAGTTCAAGCATTAAAGAAATAAACTTAACCAACTTAAAAGTAAGTGATAACTATATAAATGCAAACATTAAGTTTGAAACAAACAATGTTACCTTAGAGGGCGTTTCTAAAGAGGAAGAAGAAAACTATATAAATTTGGCAGAGCTTGTTAAGGTGGCAAACGCTACAGCCAACTCGTTAAAGCACAATAGCATTAGCGGCAACTTTATTCTTAAGTTTAACTATGCGGGAGAAGTTAATGTTGTTAATGTTAGTTATGGGGTGAGAATTGAAAATGGCTCTTTGTCTGGCTACATTCAAACCTCGTTTAAGGGCATTGGCGTTAATATATACTACTTAAATGGCACATTCTATTTAGATATAGCTGGGCTTAAAATTCATATGGAGTTTAGCAAACTAGAGGATGTTATTACTTATCTAAACGAAAAGTTTAATCTTGAAATAGATATAGATTTAAACGCTGCAAATAATATTTTAACAAAAACTAAAGAGTTTGATGTTTTATCACTTATAACAATGCTTGCAAATTCAAAGCTAGACTTCATACAAAAAGTAGTGTTTAATGAAAACTCAATGGAGGCGATTTTATATAACGGCTTAACTATATTTGTTGGTTATAATGCCGAGGTAGAGCAGGTTATATTAAACTATAATGGCATTATGGTTGAGCTTAACCTAACTAGCTTTGATGAAGTTAACCTCGATATTAAAGAAAGCGAATATTCTCACTACACTGTTTTAACAAACATGCTAGATAACATTTTAAACACTATTCAAGGCAAACAGTTTAATTTGAGTGCAAATGTTGATGTGTTTAAAAACGGCAAGCAAACTTATAACATTACGGCAGGACTTGCTCTAGACTTAATTGCCACCGAGTTTAACACAAATATAAACATAAATAATTTTGAAAACGCATTTGATGTGAATGTGGCGTTTATAGACAAGGTTCTTTACTTTGACTATTCAAATCTAAAACTTAAAATAAATCAGCAAAATTTAAAAGAACTGCTAGTTATTGTGTTAAATGCTTTGGGTGTTGATGCAAAGGCTGTTGGCTTCCTTTCAAGCGTTGCCGAAACAATGGATGTTAGCACAGAAAGCATTTCAAACCTTATTCCTAGCATCGACCTTGGTAATCCTCTTAACATGCTAGAGTTTGTTAAGGGTATTTCTCTAAACAATAATGTGCTAAGCCTTGTTATAGATGGCAGCTTAATAAATGAGAATGCAAAAGAATTTATGGTGCTTAACATAGTTTCAGGCGAAAGTGGAATTGAAAAAATAGAGCTTAACAACATCTACACTGGCAGTGGAAATGAGAGCTTTAATCTTGAATTAACAAAGGAAACCTTTGAAGAGGTTGGTAAGGTTTCAAACCCAGAAAACTACATAGATATTTCTAATAGTTCAAACCTTGTTAAGTCTATAATCAACACAACATCTTATAGCGACTACAATATTTCTGGTCAAGTTTCAATTGGAATTAACCTTATTAGCCTAATTAACTTCAACTTAGATGTAGATTTAAAGGCAAACATAAAAGTTGTTGATGGCAAACCAGAAATGTATATAGTTATGGACATACCAGTTATAGGCTCTAATGTTCCTGGCGTTACTTGGATAAATGTTAACAACGATGTTCCATATGTTCGTGGAGATACTTCGGTTGACAGTAGAAAACTAGAAATAATGTTTAAGGACGAATATATATACATTCATAGAACAGATGTAGTTAAACGTACTATTTTTGCTAGTAGAACTTATGAAAAGAAATTAAAGGTTCACTATCAAGACTTCCTAGATGATATTATGTATTACCTGCTTGAGTATTCTTTTGGGTTCTCTGATGCAATAATGGGAGAAATTGAAACAGCGCTAGAGAAAACCTTTAATAGGGACACTCCGCTAGACTATAGCAACATTTTGCTTGGTTACCAAATGCTAACAGAAAACTCTCATAATATTGTTTTAAATCTAGCCGAACTTGCAAATAACGACCAGTTAGATACGGCAACTATAAACATCCTAACTAGAAACGACCTAGGCGATGGAAAGGAATATTTAGATAAGTTGTTATTTAACATACTAATGCCAGTGGCATCAGGCGTTGAAATATCGCTTAAAACAGACAATCTTGCCTTGGTTGATGTTGGTAAAGAGATTGACCTGTCTAGCACTTATAGTTACATAAATTCTTACGAATATGGCGCAAACCAAGAGTATGAAAATGGTGGAGATGGCTGGACGCAAACTAGCGAGTATACAATCTACTTTAACGATTCTATGGGAAACGATGTTTCCGAAATTAAAGCTCCTGTTGGCTCAAGTATTTCTCTTCCAACTCTTCAAACAAAGGTGGTAGACAACGGCGTAACTAAAATAACCTACAGTTTTGCTGGTTGGTATACATCAAGTGATTTTAATGAAAATAGTTTGTTCACTCTAGCCACTATGCCAAGGGGCGATACAGAGCTTTACGCAAAGTGGGAAGAAAAGGTAGAGAATTATCAAACTATAAGTTTCAACAGCATGGGAGGGCAAGAAATTGCTAGTATAACAGCACTTGCAGGTGAGAGCATAACTCTTCTAGCCCCTGCAAACAAAATTGTTATAGAGGGGCAAACAAAAATAACCTATGGTTTTGCGGGCTGGTATACAAACGAAGCATGCACGAATGAGTTTAAATCAAGCGTTATGCCAAATGAAAGCATTACCTTGTATGCAAAGTGGGAAGAGATTGATAGATATGTGGCTTATCTTCTAACTATTATAGATAATGGCGAAACTGTTTTTGAAGAGTATGTTGGAGAAGGCAGTAGCATTAGCTTAAGTTCTTTAGCTATTAACACTAAGGTAGATAGCTACACTAAGCTTTATAAAGATAGTGGATATTATGAAGAATATAGCTTAACCACTATGCCAAGCCAAGATGTAACCCTTTATATAAGAAACCGCTACGCTCTAACAATTATTTCAGAGTATGGAAACAAGTTTAACAATGTTGAGTATCACTACCAGGGCGAGGCTGTGAGCATACCTTTGCAAAGCAGCTATGTTGAAGATGATGGTATAACTAGAACATCATATAGTTTCATGGGTTGGGAAAATATGGCAAGTGTGATGCCAAATTCCAACCTAGCGATAACCGCAACTTGGAATGTTGATATAAAACACTACTACACAATAACCTTCCATCTAGATTGGTATACTCCACTTGGTTGGGCTTCACAAGGCACGATAACTCAAAGTGCATCTAGCGTTGCAAACAACAACAAATTAGTTGTTTTAGAGGGGGATGATATTTCATTGTCTAGTTATGTTTCAACGCTAAAGGCAAGATATACAAGATTTTCATCTGTGAAAACCTTTAAATCAACATCTTGGTCTACAACAAAACCAGGAGCCCTTGGAACAAATGTTAACAAGATTTCTGAAATTACAAGCATTGATAGAAACTACGACTTATATGCAGTTTGGGAAGTGCAATAAAACAAAAAGAAGCAACCTACTCGGTTGCTTCTTTTATTTTGCTAGAATAAATTAGCTTATTAAGCCATAATATATGAATATATACTATTTATCAGAAAAGTATTGACTTTTTAAGAAATTAGGTATAATATAATTTTGTTGATTATAAAGCAGATGTCGCGGGATAGAGCAGTCCGGAAGCTCGTCGGGCTCATAACCCGAAGGTCATAGGTTCAAATCCTGTCCCCGCTATTTTGCCCAGATAGCTCAGTTGGTAGAGCAGAGGACTGAAAATCCTCGTGTCGCTGGTTCGATTCCGGCTCTGGGCATTTTTATTTTGGAATGAAATGAACAGGTACATATGGTTAGAAGTCTTTGGAAACAATTTGGATGAGTTTAATGAATATATGAATTGCAGAGAGTGAAAAGGATATGATAGGGATTCTTGCCTGTGAAAGCTGGCAGGGTCCTTTTTCATTTTACAGAAAATTCATGCAAGGTTTCATAAGATTTTCCGTTTATATGGAAAAGCTTTATATTGTAAATAATTTATGCTAGAATAAACCACAAATAGATTAAAATTGATTTTGGGGGCTGGTTATGAGGCTGAATTTTTATTTAGAGGGTGCAGGTCTGGTTATCTGCAGTATTTTGTGGGTTGCCTGTAGTAACCGATATAATATGCTTGATTTGAAGGATAGACTATATGTTTATATGGTTCGGATTGTCACAGTACTGTTAGCGGTTAATCTGCTTTCCTGTTTTATTGTCCGAAATAATATTTTTACTTTCATGTGGCTGGCAGAGCTGATAGTTTGTTTGAGCTTCTGGACAATGGTATGGATTTGGTTTTATTTAAATAATTATCTGATTGAGGTGTTGTATAACCGGAATATAATCCCGGTGCATACATATATTATAATCGGAATGCCGTCTTTTTTGAATTTACTGTTGCTAATGGCAAATTGGGCAAATCATGAGATTTTTGATGTAAGCAGAGTGGAAGGAACTATGCAGATTGTTTTCAATTCATGGTACAAGCTCCCCTATGTATTAGTGATACTTTCTCTGCTAATATACCTTGCCATACTGGTAAAAAACCACAGCAGATTATCTGAGAAAAAGCAGTATGTTTTTTGTGTAATTCCATTTATAATGCTTATCAGTTATTACATGCAATATCGTTTTAAATCTGTTGCCAGTCTTGGCTTTGGTTATACTGTTATTTTGCTTTTGTTATATTTATATAGTTATAATTATACAGCCCGGATGGATAGTCTGACCCGGCTTCCCAATGGGAATTCTTTTAAAAAGATGATTGATTACCGGATTGGAACAAATCAGGCAATGACAGTTGCATTAATTATCTTAAATGATTTTAAACAGGTCAATTATGAGTATGGCTGCCATAATGGGCGTGAATTGATTAAAGCGGTTGCAAAATATTTAGAGGAGGTTTCGCCAAAGAAGGGTATCGTGCGATATGGCGAGGACACCTTTGGAGTAATTCTGGATAAGGCTTCAGAGCAGGAAATTACAAACTGGTGTGAACCGGTTTTGGAGCGGTTTGAACACACCTGGCAGGCTGGAACGCTGGCACATAAGATGATGGTATGTATTACAGTTGTACAATATCCGGATATGGCTGACAGTTCAGCAGAGATTTTGGAATTGTTGGATTATTTACATACATTTGTTACAAAGGACAGAAAGAGCCAGTGTATCATTTGTAATGATGATTGCAAGGGAAAAATGCAGCGCCGTATTCGCATTTCTTCTATATTGAAAGATATTATTGAGGATGGAAAAATGTATGTGAAATATCAGCCGATTCTCGATGTCGCAGAAAATACATATAATCGGGGAGAAGCTTTGTTTCGTCTGAAGGATGAGGTCTTAGGAGATATTTCACCCAATGAATTTTTTCCGATTGCGGAAGAGAGTGGCTATGTAACCGAAATGGGTTATGTATTGATTGATAAGGTGTGTCAATATATTCAATCCTTTGTTAAGGAAGGAATGTATGCTCCGATTATTTCTGTCAATTTTTCCAGACAACAGCTTATGGCAGATGATGTGGAAATAAGGATTTTGGATATTCTGCAAAAATATGATTTGTCACCGGAAAATATCGCAATCGAGCTGCCGGAGGAAGTATTTTGTGTACAATATGATTTGGCAAGACAGCGGATGGAGCAGATGGCAGCCCATGGATTCCGGTTTTATCTGGATGGATTTGGTGCAGGCATCTTAGATTTATCCCGTTTGACGGAACTTCCATTTGAGATAATTAAAATTAATAAAAATATGATTAAAGAAGCGGACAATAATGATACCATTTATTTACTGGTTAGTACCATGGTGACAGTTTTTGCGGAAAACGGTAAGATGATTTTAGGGAATGGGATTGAATCAGAACATTGCAAAGAACTTGCAGACAGACTGTTTATGAACTATCTGCAGGGAAATTATTTCAATGAACCGTTAACAGAGGAGGAAGCGAGAGCGGAATTTGTAAGAACAGAAGCTGTGGAGAAGGCTCCTGATACTGAACAAATGATAGCTTCTGCTATGGAGGAAAATGAGATATGAATTTTGAAATAGGGCAGGTTATTAAATTAAAAAAGCAGCATCCGTGTGGAACAAATGCATGGGAAATAATACGAACCGGAGCTGATTTCAGATTGCGCTGTACCGGGTGCTCCCATCAGGTTATGTTAAGCAGGAAATTAGTGGAAAAGAATTTTAAAGGTTTTATAGAAAACGCTTGATTTGTCGGACTTGTTATGGTACAATCAATCTCTGTGGTGTATAACACAATTTTCCTTGTTCTCCTAGTGATGAGGAGGGCCAGAGACCATAAGGAGGTGCATAAGACATGAACAAGTATGAATTAGCGTTAGTTGTCAGTGCAAAAATCGAAGACGACGCTAGAACAGATGCTGTTGAGAAGGCAAAAGAGTTAATTGCTAAGTTTGGCGGTAATGTTACTAACGTTGAGGATGCTGGTAAGAAGAGATTAGCTTACGAGATTCAGAAGATGAAAGAAGGATTTTATTACTTCATCCAATTCGATGCGGAATCTGATGTTCCAGCACAGGTAGAAGCACAAGTTCGTATTATGGAACCAGTCATCAGATACCTATGCGTTAGACAGGACGCGTAACGAATAGGAGGAATCCAAATATGAATAAAGTAATTTTAATGGGACGCTTAACAAGAGACCCTGAAATAAGATATTCTCAAAGTGGTGACAGTAATTTAGCCATTGCAAGATATACATTAGCAGTTGACCGCAAATTTCAGAGAAATGGTGAGCAGAGTGCAGACTTTATTTCCTGTGTAGTATTTGGCCGTGGTGCTGAGTTTGCAGAGAAGTATTTGAAACAGGGTACAAAGATTTGTATTGATGGTAGAATTCAAACCGGCAGTTATACAAACAAAGATGGTGTCAAGGTATACACAACCGAGGTTGTCGTAGAGAATCAGGAATTTGCAGAAAGTAAGAATGCAGCACAGAGTAATGGTGGTGCAGATTTTGGCGGCAATAACCGTCCGGCTCCTAGTGCAGCGAGTGGAGATGGATTTATGAGTATACCGGAAGGCATTGAAGATGAGCTCCCGTTCCAGTAAAATAGGAGGAAATAGAAATGGCATATAATAAAACAGATAAGCCAGAGCGCAGTGATGCTCCAATGAAGAGAAGAAACATTCGTAGAAGAAAAAAAGTATGTGTATTCTGTTCAGATGAGAATAACTTAATTGATTACAAAGATGTGAACAAATTAAAGAGATACATTTCAGAGAGAGGTAAGATTCTTCCTAGAAGAATTACCGGTAACTGTGCAAAGCATCAGAGAGCTTTAACAGTTGCAATTAAGCGGGCACGTCACATCGCATTAATGCCTTACGTAGTAGATTAAGATATGTAAAGCTTACGGCTGTCATTGGATTGTTACAGTGGCAGCCGGATTATAAATGGAATATGCCTGAAAAGTAGTTATTAAATATTTGCTTCCCTAGCTCAGTTGGTAGAGCAACGCATTCGTAATGCGTAGGTCGTGGGTTCGAGTCCCATGGGGAGCTGTTCAGATGAGATTGTCTCAATCCTTGTACGTGACAAGGGTTGGGGCACTTTTTTCTATTTATTAAATCCTTTCTTTATTGGCAATATCTATTAATATTCTTTTGCTGGATTATAAATTTACATCAGATTGTTCTTTTTTGTTATGACTACAGGAAATCCATTGAAAAAACAATACAATTATGATAACATGAACTCAATGTGATTTCTTGTAGATATATAAATCAGATTATCATAAAGGAGAGAACGAATATGAGTAAATACACAAAACAGGACATTTTGAGACTTGTAGAGGAAGAAGATATTGAATTTATCCGTCTTCAGTTTACGGATATGTTTGGCACTCTTAAAAATGTAGCGATTACGGCAAGCCAGTTAGAAAAGGCTTTAGATAATAAATGTATGTTTGATGGTTCTTCTATTGAGGGGTTTGTGAGAATTGATGAGTCAGACATGTATCTGTATCCGGATTTGAATACATTTGAGGTGTTCCCATGGAGACCGCAGCACGGAAAAGTGGCAAGAATGATTTGCGATGTGTACAGACCCAACGGAACACCCTTTGAGGGCGACCCACGTTATATTTTGAAAAAGGTGTTAAAGGAAGCGGCAGATATGGGCTACAGCTTTGATGTGGGTCCGGAGTGTGAATTTTTTCTGTTCCACACAGATGATGAGGGCAGACCGACGACTATCAGCCATGAAAAAGCCGGTTATTTTGACATTTCTCCTCTTGATTTGGGAGAGAATGCGCGCCGGGATATTATCCTGAATCTCGAGGAGATGGGATTTGAGATTGAGGCTTCCCATCATGAGGTAGCGCCTGCCCAGCATGAGATTGATTTTAAATACACAAATGCGCTGAAGGCGGCAGACAATATGATGACCTTTAAGCTGGTAGTCAAGACTATTGCAAAACGGCATGGTCTGTTTGCAAGCTTTATGCCAAAGCCGGTATATGGAGTCTGCGGCTCAGGTCTTCACATTAATATGTCCTTATCCAAGGATGGGGTGAATATCTTTAATGACCATTCAGCTCCAAACGGTGTCAGCACAGAGGCATATCAGTTCATTGCAGGAATTATGAACCATATGAAGGGAATGACACTGATTGCAAACCCTCTTGTCAACTCTTATAAGCGTCTGCTTCCAGGCTATGAGGCACCGGTTTATATTACATGGTCAGAGGGAAACCGCAGTCCGCTTATCCGGATTCCGTCTACACGGGGAACCAATATGCGGGTAGAGCTCCGCTCCCCGGACCCGGCTGCCAATCCGTATCTGCTTTTTGCATCCTGTCTGGCTGCAGGTCTTGATGGCATTAAACGTGGTCTGGAAATTCCTGCGAGCGTTGAGGGCAATATCTATGAAATGTCCAAAAAAGAGCTGGAGGAACAGGGGATTGAGGCAATTCCTTCAAACTTAAGCAAGGCATGTCATTATTTTGAAGATGACGAGTTCATGAAGGAAGTATTAGGTCCGCATGTTCATGCAAAATATCTTGCTGCAAAGAGAGATGAGTGGAACCGCTTTAGAGAGCAGGTAACGGCATGGGAAATTGATGAGTACTTGTACAAAATCTAAATACGTTTGGTGGAAAATGACTTTCAGTTATAGCAAGGAGGAAGAACGTGATTAGCGTAATCGTAGTATTTCCGAAGCTGGAGGAGGCCAAAAGTATTAAGAATCTACTGGTGCGGAATGGTATTGAGGTAATGGCGGCATGCACAACAGCGGCACAGGTTATTAACATGACAGATGATTTGGATTATGGAATTGTTGTCAGTGGGTACAAATTTGTGGATATGATGTATAGCGAGCTGCTGGAATATCTGCCCGATACATTTGATATGCTGTTAGTGGCATCGAAGCGGTACTATTCTGAGTGTAATTCCAGTGATATCGTTTGCCTTTCCATGCCAATTAAGGCGGCGGATTTAGTGGAAAATGTTCAGCTGATGTATGACAAATTGTACTATCAGATGAAGAAAAAGAAATCAAAGCCTGCTGTTCGGACAGACGAAGAAAAGCAGATTATCTCTCATGCAAAAATGATGCTGATGAAGCAGAAGAATTTTTCCGAGGAAGAAGCCCATCGGTATTTGCAGAAAAAGAGTATGGATAATGGGACGAATCTTGTGGAGACTGCCCACATGATTCTGGATATTTTTTAAGGGAGGCTGGACTTATGAAATTTACAAAGATGGAAGGCCTTGGAAACGATTATGTATATGTGAATTGTTTCAAAGAGGACGTAAAGAATCCTTCCCAGGCAGCAATTAAGGTTAGCGACAGACATTTTGGAATTGGCTCTGACGGGTTGATTCTGATAAAACCATCCAAGGTGGCAGATTTTTGTATGGATATGTACAATGCAGATGGTTCAAGGTCGGAAATGTGTGGAAATGGTATCCGGTGTGTTGCCAAATATGTTTATGATTATGGATTGACGGATAAGACGAATATTTCGGTGGAGACGCTGGCGGGTATTAAATATCTGGATTTACACATAGAGGATGGTAAGGTAAAAACCGTCACAGTGAATATGGGAGAGCCGGAGCTTAAACCGGTTAAGATTCCGGTAAAATCGGAAAAAGACATTCTGGTAAATGAGCCGGTTTTGGCAGCTGGAAAAGAGTACAGGATGACATGTGTGTCCATGGGAAATCCCCACTGTGTGGTATTTGTAGAAAATACTGCGGATTTTCCTCTGGAAGAGGTGGGCCCGGTGTTAGAGAGACACGAGCTTTTTCCTAACAGGGTGAATGCAGAATTTATCCAGGTTTTAGACCGGAATACGGTTAATATGCGTGTCTGGGAACGGGGAACCGGTGAAACGCTTGCCTGTGGAACCGGAGCCTGTGCATCAACAGTGGCATGCATTTTAAATGGGCTGACAGAGGATGAGATTACGCTTCATCTGTTGGGCGGTGATTTACTGGTGCGCTGGGACAGGGAAGAAAATCTGGTATATATGACCGGTCCTGCCACGGTAGTGTTTGATGGAGAGATTGATTTTGACTGACAGAAGTAATCTTCAGGACAACTGGCGCCTGAATATTCATAAATGAAATGGACTTCCGAAAGGGAGGAGCGAAGGAGGATATTATGTTTAAGGTAAATGAGAATTATTTAAAGCTGCCGGGAAGCTATCTGTTTTCCACCATTGGGAAAAAAGTAAATGCATATAAGGAGGCAAATCCGGATAAGGAGATTATATCCTTAGGAATAGGAGATGTGACCCAGCCCCTGGCTCCCGCAATCATTGACAGCCTGCACGCCGCAGTGGACGAAATGGCAGTGAAGGAAACCTTTCACGGTTATGCACCGGATTTGGGCTATGAATTTTTAAGAAGTGCAATTGCAAAAAATGATTATGCAGCAAGAGGAGCAGATATTGCCATTGATGAAATTTTCGTCAGTGACGGGGCAAAATGTGATTCCGGCAATATTCAGGAAATCTTTGCAATTGACAACAGGATTGCTGTCTGCGACCCGGTATATCCGGTATATGTAGATACAAATGCCATGGCTGGAAGAACGGGCACATATAACAAGGAAACAGAGCTTTGGAGTGATGTGATTTATATGCCTTGTAAGGCGGAGAATGGATTTGCACCGGAGCTGCCGGAGGAGACACCGGATATCATTTATTTATGTTTTCCAAATAACCCGACAGGAGCAACCATTAAGAAGCCACAGCTGCAGGAGTGGGTGGACTATGCCAATAAAGTTGGGGCAGTCATCATTTATGATGCGGCTTATGAGGCTTATATCAGCGAGGAGGATGTACCGCATACCATCTATGAGTGTGAGGGCGCGAAAACCTGTGCAATAGAGCTTAAAAGCTTTTCAAAGAATGCAGGCTTTACAGGAACCCGTCTTGGATATGCTGTTGTGCCAAAGGCTTTGAAGGCAGAGGACGGAACCTCCTTAAATGCGTTATGGGCAAGACGTCATGGAACGAAATTCAATGGTGCGCCATATATTATCCAGCGCGCAGGTGAGGCGGTTTACAGCGAAGAGGGAAAGAAACAGACTGCGGAGCAGATTGCTTACTATATGAATAATGCGAAGATTATCAAGGAAGGTCTTGCCGAGGCAGGCTTTACGGTTTCCGGCGGTGTGAATGCACCATATATCTGGCTTACTACACCGGATGGAATGACCTCCTGGGAGTTTTTTGACTATTTACTTGCCAATGCAAATGTGGTTGGTACCCCTGGTTCAGGCTTTGGCCCAAGTGGAGAGGGATATTTCAGACTGACTGCATTTGGAACCTATGAGAATACTTTAGAGGCATTAAAAAGAATAAAAGCCCTATAATATAGAGAATATGTTATCAGCAGAAGTAAAAAGAAATTTTTTCATGTTTCATAGTAGCAGGAATACAGGATTTTAGCTTGCACAAATAGCAGGCTGGTGGTAAACTTGGTTCATGTAATACATGAACAAAAGTACGATTAGACAGAATGCCTGATTGGTACGGCGAAAATGTAGGATAGGCAATACAACAAATGAGGGAAAGACAGATGTTGCAAAATAGCCGAGGAAAGGAAGTTTTTTAGATGAGTAAAAACATCGATTGGTCAAATTTAGGATTCAGTTATGTAGAAACGGAGAACCGGTTTGTATCAAACTATAAGAACGGCGCTTGGGATGAGGGTGTCATGACAAGTGATGCAAATGTGACAATCAGTGAGTGTGCAGGAGTTTTACAGTATGCCCAGACATGCTTTGAGGGACTTAAGGCATATACCACAGAGGATGGTCATGTTGTATGTTTCCGTCCGGATTTAAATGCCCAGAGAATGGCAGATACCTGTAAGAGACTGGAGATGCCGGTTTTCCCGGAGGATAAATTTGTTGAGGCAGTTGTTAAGACGGTACAGGCGAATATAGATTATGTTCCGCCATATGGCTCCGGAGCAACCCTGTACATCCGGCCATATATGTTTGGCAGCAGCCCTGTAATTGGTGTGGCTCCGGCTGATGAATACCAGTTCCGTATTTTTGTTACCCCGGTTGGCCCATATTTTAAGGGCGGCGCAAAGCCGATTACAATCCGTGTGTCTGATTTTGACCGTGCAGCACCGCATGGAACAGGACATATCAAGGCAGGTCTTAACTATGCCATGAGCCTGCATGCCATTGTGGATGCACATAACCAGGGATATTCAGAGAATATGTATTTGGATGCAGCAACCCGTACAAAGGTAGAGGAGACCGGTGGAGCCAACTTTATCTTTATCACAAAGGATGGCAAGATGGTAACTCCAAAGTCAGACAGTATATTACCGTCTATTACCCGCCGTTCTCTTATGGTGGTAGCTGAGAAATATCTTGGTCTGACCGTAGAGCATAGAGAGGTAAAATTTGCAGAGGTTAAGGATTTTGCAGAGTGCGGTCTTTGCGGAACAGCTGCTGTGATTTCTCCGGTTGGAAAGATTGTTGACCATGGTGAGGAAATCTGTTTCCCAAGCGGCATGGATGAGATGGGTCCTGTCACAAAACAGTTATACGACACGCTGACAGGAATCCAGATGGGACGTATTGAGGCACCTGAGGGATGGATTAAGACAATTCAATAAAAAATGTCCGTGAAGAATATATTTATATAATCAGAGCGTAGCGAAATAGCTTCTAACCGTATTGGATAATGCAGTCAGAAGCTATTTTTGCGTTGCCATGCATATAAGGAAAAGGTCCGGTGGACCTTTTCTGAGTGATTCTGTGTCATTTATTACGTTACATTTTTATATATTAGGATAGAAGGAAAACCAGGAAAAGAGGTGTAGTATGAAGGTAATTGATATGCATTGTGATACCATGCATGAGCTTCTGGAGGGAAGAAAAAGAGGAGAGCATATGACACTCCGCAGAAATAAGCTTATGCTTGATTTAGAGAGGATGAAAAAAGGGGGCTGCTCGGTACAAAATTTTGCTTTATTTGTGGAGCAAAAGCCGCAAACAAGCTCGTTTGCAACCGTAAGGGAATTGCTGTCTGTTTTCCGGGAAGAAATGGACAACAATGCGGACTGGATTTCCCAGGTGGTGACCACGAAGGAGATTTTGGAAAATGAGAAAACAGGAAAGCTTTCTGCATTGCTTACCGTGGAGGGTGGGGAAGCCTGTGAGGGAAAGCCTGAAAATCTCCATTATCTATATGACCAGGGAGTCCGGATGATGACGCTGACATGGAATTTCCCCAATGAAATCGGGTATCCAAACCTTAACGGAAATAAGGATTTCTATACGCCCAATACCTCGGATGGGCTGACGGAAACCGGAATCCGGTTTGTGGAGGAGATGGAGGAAATGGGAATGATAGTGGATGTCTCCCATTTATCGGACGCAGGCTTTTATGATGTGGTAAGGTATACAAAGAGACCCTTTGTGGCAAGCCATTCCAACGCAAGGGCGGTGTGCCCGTGGGTGCGGAATCTGACAGATGATATGATACGGAGGCTTGCAGACAGAGGCGGCGTGGTGGGGCTTAATTACTGTGCAGACTTTTTAAGGGATTCCGTAACAGGAGAACCGGATATTGGAAAGCATGCAAGACATATTGCGGATGTTGGAGGAATAGAATGTGTGGGGCTGGGCAGTGATTTTGACGGGATTCCCCCATATCAGGGCTGCCCAAGGGTAGAAAAAATGGATGGGCTGGCAGTCATCTTTGAAAAAAATGGCTTCAGCCAGCAGGAAATTGATAAAATTATGTACCAGAATGTATTCCGGGTGTATAAGGAAATATTAGGATAGCCGGAGCGGTAAATCCGTTGGGGATTCCCTGGCTCCGGCAGTGTGTCTGTATTGTATTATTTTACGCCGTTGATTAACTCATCCAGCATTTTAGGTAATTCTGTCTTCATGTCTTCATCACTGAACTGGCAGGTACCCACAGCCTTGTGTCCGCCACCGCCATATTTCAGCATTAAGCTTCCCACATCCACGTCAGAGGTGCGGTTCAGGATACTGTAGCCTACAGCCGCCGAACAACCTTTTCCGCCCTTGCCGTTTACAATCCATGCGGAGATGTTCTGCTCCGGGTACATGCTGTAAATCATAAAACGGTTGCCGGAATAAATCGGGTCAACACCCCGCAAATCAGAAATGATAACGTCCTTCTCCACACGGGTATGTTCCTTTACCATCTCCTTGAACTTCTCAGTCTGTTCAAAATATACGTCAATTCGTTCCTTCACATCCGGGAGATTCAAAATCTCATCCGTGTTCATTGTACGGCATGCCTGCATTAATTCTTCCATTAGCTTGTAATTCGGAATGGTGAAATTACGCCATCTGCCAAGCCCTGTTCTCGGGTCCATTAGAAAACCAATTAAAATCCATCCTGTAGGGTTCTGAACCTCGTCAATGGTAAGATTGCCGGAGTCAACCTTGTCAACAGCCTCCATCATTTCGTCAAAGTGGCCGAAGCGCTCTTTGCCTCCGTAGTAGTCATAAATGATTCTGGCACAGGATGGGGTAATGCGGCTCTCGCCCTTATATTTACCCTCTAGCTGCTGGCGTTCATGTTCGCTGGAGTGATGGTCAAACCAAAGTCCGCACCCCTCCACAAACGGAACATTTGCCAGACAGTCATTCTCATCAACGGGAACCAGTCCATCCTGTAAATCCTTTGGATGGGCAAAGGTCCAGGAATCAATGATTCCAGCCTCCAGCAATAAAGCACCACAAGCCAGTCCGTCAAAATCGGAACGTGTTACTAATCTCATGTTATACCTCCCCATAGGTTTTCTTTTTATTTTATCGTATTTGCAGCGGTATTTCAAGCTTATAAAGCGTTAATAAAGCTTAGGAAGGCTTCCCTGCCCTCTGGTGTGCGCTTGTAAACACCGGCACATTCCAGCACCTTAACAAATACATTGGCAATTTCTGTTTGCATAATGGGATGGATGTTGTCGCTGGTGACAGTGTAATTTCCTATCCAGCTGTCTACCCAGTCGGCATGCTTTTCAATATCCGCATTTTCCCGGATATCCTTATGGCTAAGAATGGCATCTTCCAACTGGGCAATCTCATTTTTCAGGCGGGCAGGCAGCACCGCAAGTCCCATCACCTCAATTAATCCAATGTTTTCTTTCTTAATGTGATGATATTGTGGATGAGGATGGTACAGTCCCAGAGGATACTCTTTGGTGGTTATATTGTTGCGCAGTACTAAATCCAGCTCATAGAGTGTATCGTGCATCCGGGCAATCGGGGTAATGGTATTGTGTGGGGTGCCATCGGTTTCGCTGAAAATAAAGGCAGCTTTGTCCGTATAACTCCGCCATGTGTTTAAAATATGGTCAGCGGCGGCGGTAACGGCATCCGGATTCCTGCCCTGTAAGCGGATGACGGACATTGGCCACTTGATGGTTCCCGCATGAACCTCCGGAAAATCCTTTAATGTAAAGGTATACTCATAGGGCGCCTTTGCCATGGCAAATACATAGCCTCCGCCCTGGAAATGGTCATGGCTTAGGATAGAGCCTCCCACAATTGGCAAATCTGCATTGGAGCCGGCGGTATAATGTGGAAATTGCCGGACAAAATCGAGCAGCTTTGCAAAGGCATCCCTGTCTATTTTCATTGGGATATGCCGGTCATTAAAAATAATACAGTGTTCATTGTAATATACATAGGGAGAATACTGCAGGTTATATGCTTCGCCCTGTAATGTAATGGGAATGATTCTGTGATTCTGTCTGGCAGGGTGGGAAAAATGTCCAGCGTAGCCTTCATTTTCCCGGCATAACAGACAGCTTGGGTAGCCGGATTTTTTTGCCTGTGCGGCTTTGGCGATATCCCTTGGGTCCTTTTCCGGTTTGGAAAGATTAATGGTAATGTCGATGGGACCAAATTCCGTATCTGCCGTCCATTTTTCGTCCCTTGCAATCCGGTCTCTGCGGATATAATTAGTCGCCTGGCTGAAATGATAGTAATAATCGGTTGCGGTCTCTGGTGACTGCGCATATTTTTGGGTAAAGATTTTTCTCACCACAGATGGAGGAGGGGTCAGCAGACCCATAACCTTCGTGTCAAATAAATCTTTATCGGTTATCGTATTTTCCTCTAATATTCCATTTTCCCAGGCGTAGTCTGTCAGCTCTTCTAAAATCAGGTGCAGCTGGCGGGGTTCATTTTTTACAGATTCCGGTTCCGTATAATCAGATAGCCGGAATAATTCCAGCAGTCTGTTTGTCACATAAATTTTATCTGCAGCGTCTACTAATCCACTGCGCATTCCATACTCCACTAATTCATGAATAAGATTATGAATCATATGCCTGCCTCCCTTTTTTTCTATTTGTCCTGATATCCGTGTGGATGGGACTGGTGCCATTTCCATGCGGTGGAAATGATGGTTTCCAAATCATTAAACTGTGGTTTCCAGCCAAGAATTTCTTTTGCCCTATCGCTGGATGCAATTAAAGTGGACGGGTCTCCTGCACGTCTTGCCTCTTCTCTGGCAGGAATCGGATGACCGGTTACCTTTCGTGCTGCTTCCACAACCTCTTTTACAGTAAAGCCTACACCATTTCCCAGGTTGAAAATATTGCTTTCCCTTCCTTCCCGTAAGTATTTCATGGCAAGAATATGTGCCTGTGCCAAATCATTTACATGGATATAATCCCTGACACAGGTGCCATCCTTTGTATCGTAGTCCGTTCCATAAATGGAAATGAAGTCCCGCTGGTTATTTGGTACCTGAAGGATTAGTGGAATTAAATGGGTTTCCGGGTTATGTGCCTCGCCTATCTGGCCATTTGGATGTGCACCGCAGGCATTAAAGTAGCGGAGGGACACAAAACGGAGCTTGTGGGCGGCGGCTGTCCATTTAAACATTTTTTCCATGGAAAGCTTGGTTTCCCCGTAGCAGTTGGTTGGAAGGGTACGGTCTGTTTCCAGGATAGGAATCCGTTCCGGTTCGCCGTAGGTTGCAGCGGTGGAAGAGAATACAATTTTGTCAATTCCGTGGGCAACCATGCTCTCCAATAAAATTTCTGTACCGCATAGGTTATTGTTATAATATTTTAAGGGATTTACCATGCTTTCCGCCACCTGTGAATTGGCAGCAAAATGAATGATGCCGTCAATGCGTTCTTTTTCAAATACAGAATCGATAAATTCCCGGCAGCGGATATCGCCCTCATAAAATTTTGCTTTCGGGTGAACAGCTTCCCGGAAACCAGTTTCTAAATTGTCTACAATGACAACCTCTTCCCCTGCGTCAATTAAGTCATAAACTGTGTGGGAGCCGATGTAGCCCGCACCACCTAATACTAAAATACTCATAATCATATCCTCCTTTTCAAGTGTACTATAATACCTTTATACCGCCGTACTTACGGATTTTTAATACGTTGCAGGAGCCTTCACCAAAGATGCCGTCCATTGCAGCTTTGTATTCCGGAACAGCGGTATTTTTTACAAATGCCTGGATGGTTCCGGCAAACCCTCCGCCGTGTACCCGGCTGACGCCATTTTTCCCAAGGATGCAATCGCTGGCAGCCAGGGCGATGGATACATTCTGGTGTTCTGTATCGTGGCTGGTATATACATTTTGTAGATATTTGAAGGAAGAATCACCGGAGGATTTTACCATATCTAAAAAGCCGGTAAAATCATCTGTCTGCAGGGCATTTACCTCCCTTTGTACCCGTTCATTTTCTTCCACAAAATGAATAGCGCGGAGGGCAGCCCTGTCGTTTACTTCTTCTCTGATTTTATTTAGATTGGCTAAAAGCTCCGCTTTAGACACATCCCGTAATACCTCCTTCCCAAAGCAGGCAGCCGCTTTTTTCATTTCGGCGGGAATTGCTGCATAATCCTCGGTTAAATCTGCATGGGAACCCTTCGTATCGGTAATGCAGAGACTGTAGCCATGGGCATTTAAGTCAAATTCTACCTGTTTAACCAAAGGCTTTTCCGGGTTTGCAAAATCAATGTGAACCAGACCTCCTACAGAGCATGCCATCTGGTCCATCAAACCGCAGGGCTTTCCGAAATATACATTTTCCGCATACTGTCCGATAATGGCAATCTCAATTGGAGAAATTTTCATATCGTTATAGAGACCGGAGATTATGGTTCCGATAATGGTCTCAAATGCGGCGGAGGAGGAAAGACCAGCTCCGATTAACACATCGCTGGTGATATATGCCTGGAAACCGCCTAAGTGATATCCGTGCTGCTGCATTCCTGCAAGAACGCCTTTGATTAGGGAGAGGGTAGTTCCCTTTTCGGCTTCTTTTTTTTCTAGGTCGGAGAGGTTAACGGTAATTATGTCGTAACCGTCGGAAAGGATTTTCACCACAGGCTCGTCTAAGCCTCCGACAATTGCAATGGCATCATTGTTGATGGATGCCGCCAGCACTTCTCCGTGCTGGTGGTCAGTGTGATTGCCGCCAATCTCGCTCCTGCCGGGAGCACTGTAAATTGCAGCCTCACCGCTTCCAAAGGCTTTCTCGTATATTTGTATGGCATTCCTATATCGGTTTATCTGGTAAGGGAGCATATCCGTGTCGATATAAATGTCTGTAAGTAAATCATTATGGATTTGATTTTGAAATTCGGACAGCAATATCCTGGTGTTTTTCATAGCAGCTACCTCCTGTTAATGGGAATAATTTTGTGTTTCAATAGAATTACACACGCTTATCATACTGTCTCTTATACACATCTCCGAGCCCACGAGACTCGACGTCATCTCGTA
>ENA-OZAF01000288-OZAF01000288.1-human-gut-metagenome-genome-assembly--contig:-NODE-288-length-23191-cov-8.024161_pt1 | contig 23191 bp, 22 predicted proteins | sample MGYA00244207_ERZ653498 | MGnify/ENA primary metagenome ERZ653498 (study PRJEB26926, sample SAMN06165156) | human gut metagenome | biome: ENVO:00009003; feature: ENVO:2100002; material: ENVO:00002003... | reverse complement strand
ACGAGATGACGTCGAGTCTCGTGGGCTCGGAGATGTGTATAAGAGACAGCTATTGCAATACCAATTGCATCTAAATTTCCTTATAAAAAATCAAAGAACAGAATTCCGCCAGAGTTAAAATATTCCATGAATGAAGCTTCCATCCGTCTTCTGCATTTTTATCAATAACCTCCTGAAGCTTTTTATTAAATCTTTCTGCTGAAAAAATTGAAAATGTAAAATAATCTGTTTTATAAATTGCCTTATCCATAAATATTTTCCTCCATAAAAAATAATCCTGTCAATCACTTTCTGACTGACAAGATTATCTTATAAAAATAGAATAGAAAAGGCTATCAACATATTGTTGCAGGTATGTAAACTTCCAGTTGCGCTTTAATTAATGTGTTATATTATATAAAAATCTTCCAAAATGATACCCTAATTCATATGAAATCAAATATAATATTCCCACCAGAACCAGAATAATCAATACGTATAATAATTGTAATTTTTTCTTCTGTTTATCATTTAAATTCGTTAAAAAAATCTGAATCCTGTTCATTAAAGTATCTGTATGATATTCTAATGATTCCTTTTCCTGTTCTGATAATTCTTCCTTTTCCTCTCCACGCATCAGATAATCCAAAGAAACACCGAAATAATCACTTAAGAAAATTAATCTGGTCATTTCCGGATATCCCTTATCCGATTCCCATTTTGAGACAGACTGCCTGGATACATCCAATAGTTCAGCTAATTCCTCCTGTGATAATCCGGAGTTTTTTCTTAATTCATATAAACGATTACCAAATGTCATCTGATAGTAACCCCCGCTATAATATCTTTTCCATTCCAATCTTTTGTGGTACAAGTCCACATTTTTCATAGAATTTCATTGCATTTTCGTTACAGCTCCACACATTGAGGGTAACATTGTAACAACCACTTTCCTTTGCAAATGCCAGAACATATTCATATAACTGTCTGCCAATATGCTGCCCCCTGCTATTCTCATCCACACACAAATCATCAATATATAAAGTTTTTATATCCGTTAAAATATTATCCTCCACATGCTGTTGAAATACACAAAAAGCATAGCCAAGAACAGTATCATTATCATCTACTCCAACAAAAATTGGTTTTGTATCATTCTTGATAATTTCTAACAATTCCTTATCCGTATATTTTTTTACATTTCCCTTAAATAAATCCGGTCTGCCATTATGATGAACCATTAAAACCTGGCAGAGTAGTTTATTGATTCCATTCATATCTTTTTCTTCTGCTCTGCGGATTTTCATGATACTGCCCCTTTCTATATTATTCGTTAATTTTCCAATAACCCTTTCTATCAGAACCTACTCTTTCAATTTTTCCTGATTCTTTTAATTTTTTTATAATACGGCTTATCTTCCGTGTACTCATATTTAAATAACCACTCATTTTATTTGCTGTCATATATGGATTTGTTTTAATTATATTTAATATTCTATTTTCATCGCCATTTTCATCGCCATTTTCATTGCCATTTTCATCGCCATTTTTTAAATTAGATTTTTTATTCTCTTTTTCAAAAGGAAAAATCACTTTTATAAAATGCTCTGATATTTCAAATATATCTTTATCATAGGAATTAAGAATACGACTCATACCTGAACCTAATTGTTCTACTAATCCTAAATCTTTAAATACTCTCATTAACTCACGGTTACGTGGCATACTGCTACAGCTGAAAAAATCTTCTTTACTTTGACCAGAAATCAAACCACCGTAGGATGTCAAAACAACACAATTATTAAAAATCTCAAATACAGGTGGTATTTCGTTTGAATAATCATTGTGAACAATAGCATTAATAAGAGCTTCTCTTAATGCAAGAGGTTCAATTAAATTTTTTTCTAAGCGCTTTGAACTGGTAACCTTTGTCCTTGTTATATTTTCAATTTTCATCTTTTCCAGAACATTATTTGTTGCTTTAATTAAAGAACAATACCCATATTCTTCATTTTCTATTAAATTAACTTTATCTGCACCCTCATATTTTGCTACTTTGATAGAAACAGCATTTTCATCAGCTAACAAATATGCCACATAATTATATTTTCCATCTGGTGTCAATAATTCCAGACTATTAGCAAAATTTTCATTTAATTCAAATCCACGTTCCTGATAATAAATCCTCAATTGAGCAAATGTTAAATCTTGTCTTGGAGATATTATATTTCTTAAAGTAGTATGAATTCGTTTTCCATAATATTCATCAATTAATGACGTACTCATAGGCTGGGTAGATGAACCTAACCTTATATAACAACCATTTGGCGACATTCCCTTATTTTTTATATAATAAGGCTTTTCTAAACCACTGGAAATCAAAACTTTGATAATTTCAACATTATCTATTTCTTCAATTACAATATCAAATAATCCTAACGGAGATGGAAGAATATTATTTTTTATTCTATCTGCTACTTTTAACTGTATTTCATCTAAATTTTCATTTTTTATTGGATTACCTTTATCATCTAAACCTATATATAAAATTCCGCCTTCTTTATTATTTAAGAATGCAACAATTTCTTTTTCCAGCTTATCATTTAATTTTTCTTTAAATTCTACTCTGTTACTTTCCTGCAACAAATGATTACCCCCATTTTCATTATAAAATATCCTGCTAATTCACACATTTAAATATATCATCAACACCGATATATCTGCCGGTGACACTCCCGATATTCTTGAAGCCTGTCCGATATTCTCCGGCCGAATTTCATTTAATTTCTGCCTTGCTTCTTTTCTAAGATTATGCACATTTTCATAATCAATATCCACAGGAATCCTCTTTTTCTCCAGCTTCTTAAAATGCTCTACCTGGGAGCGCTGACGCTTTATATATCCGTCATACTTTAACTCAATATTAATCTGCTCTATAATATCCTTTGCAAAAGGACTGTTCCACAAGGTTTCATTCTCCTGGTAAATTTTTTCCCTGTCTGTATCAATTGGCGCAAGCTGTTCATAGGAAAGCTCAGGACGTTTGATTAAATCTGCCAAAGAGGCAGCTGTTTTTAAGGTGGTACTTCCATTTTCCTCTAAAAATGACTGTACTGCCTTATTCGCACCCACCATAGTCTCTGATAATCTTGCTACTTCCTCTTCTATCATTTCTCTTTTTTTGCAGAAATGTTGATATCTCTCCTCATCAATCAATCCAATTTCATATCCAATATCCGTAAGGCGCAAATCTGCATTATCCTGGCGAAGCAGTAAACGGTATTCTGCACGGGAGGTCATCATCCGGTAAGGCTCCCTGGTCTCCTTTGTCACCAGGTCATCAATCAGTACCCCGATATATCCCTGTGACCGGTCTAACACTACCGGTTCTTTTCCCTGCAGCTTTCTCGCCGCATTGATTCCTGCCATTAATCCCTGTGCAGCCGCCTCCTCATAACCGGAGCTTCCATTCATCTGTCCCGCACTGAATAAACCTTCCACATCCTTAAATTCCAGGGATGGCTTTAACAGCAATGCGCTGATACAGTCATATTCAATAGCGTAAGCATTTCTCACAATCCTTGCATTTTCCAGACCCGGTACACTCCGGTACATTGCATACTGCACATCCTCCGGCAATGAAGAGCTCATACCGCCAATATACATCTCATTGGTAAATTCTCCCTCCGGCTCCACAAACACCTGATGACGGTCCTTATCCGCAAATTTCATTACCTTATCTTCAATAGAAGGACAATATCTGGGACCTGTTCCCTCAATTGCTCCTGAAAACAGAGGGGAACGGTCAATGTTACTCCGGATAATATTATGTGTTTCCTCATTAGTATAAGTAAGATAACAGCTGACCTGTTCTCTTTTAATATCTTCTTCTGTATTGGTAAAGGAAAATGGTACAATAGTTTCATCTCCCTTTTGTTCTTCCATTTTTGAGAAATCAATGCTTCTCTTATCGATTCTTGCCGGTGTCCCGGTTTTAAAACGGCGCAGAGGGATTCCGGCATTTAACATGGAATCCGATAAATAATTGGCAGCAGATAATCCATTTGGACCCGTGTGGTTCACCACATCCCCATAAATACATCTGGCTTTCAAATATACTCCAGTACAGAGAATGACACATTTTGCAAAATAAGAAGCTCCGGATTTTGTGCGGACACCCCTTATCTTCTGCCTGTTCTCTCCCTGAAATACGTTCATTTTTTCTTTATCTATGTTTTTGGATATAATATTATTTTCATCAAATAACAGCTCTGTTACTTCTGCCTGCCGTAATGTCAGATGCTCTGTATTCTCCATGGTCATACGCATCTGCCTTGTATATTCCGCCTTGTCTGCCTGGGCACGGAGAGAATGTACAGCAGGACCCTTTGATTTATTAAGCATTTTGGACTGGATATAGGTTTTGTCGATATTTTTACCCATTTCCCCTCCTAAGGCATCAATTTCCCGGACCAGATGTCCCTTTGAGGAGCCTCCTATATTGGGATTACATGGCATCATTGCTACACTGTCCATACTGACGGTAAATATAATTGTCTCCTGTCCCATTCTTGCCAGTGCTAAAGCTGCCTCACAGCCGGCATGTCCTGCTCCAACCACAATTGCATCATATGTTTCTTCTATTGTATTCATCTGCTATTCCTCCATATGATATTCCAACAAATAATCATTTTCCCATACAAAATTCTTTAAATATCGTATCAACCAAATCATCTTCCACCGACTCTCCGATAATATATCCAAGCCTTTCGTATGCCGCCATCAAATCAATGGAATAAAAATCCTCCGGCATACCATCTGCAATGCTCTGCCGTACCATTTTAATAGAAGAAAGCGCTTTCTCCAAAGCCTCCTTATGACGCATGTTTGTAATATAGATTTCATCATTATAGGATAAGCTTCCATGAAAAAACATATCATTTAATTCTTTATAAAATACTTCAAAGCCTGTCTGCTCTTTGGCACTGATATCAATGATTGTCTTGTCTAAATGTGATAATACTTCTTCTGTTGTTACCACACTTTTTAAATCAGATTTGTTTTGCAGAATAATAACCTGCTTTTCCTTAATCGATTCCATAATCTGAAAATCATTTTCATCCAATGGAACAGAGGCATCTACAATATATAAAATCAAATCAGCTTTTTCCATTGCTTCTAAAGATTTATCTACACCAATCCGCTCCACCACATCCTCTGTATCCCGGATTCCGGCAGTATCCACAATATTTAAAGGAATCCCATTAATGGATATAAATTCTTCCAGCGTATCTCTTGTTGTCCCTGCTATATCCGTTACAATGGCACGCTCCTTTCCCATCAGCACATTCAATACAGAAGATTTTCCCGCATTGGGCTTTCCAAGAATTACCGTCTGGATTCCCTCTTTCATTATCTTTCCGTCCTCTGCAGTCTGTATCAGATGGAAAATCTCCTGTTCCATATTACTAAGCAGTATATCTAATTCATCATCAAATCCATCTAAGCTGTAATGCTCCGGGTCATCCAAAGCAGATTCAATATAAGCAATATTGTGAATCAGTTCACCACGTAATTTTTCTATCTTTTTTCGTAAGCTTCCCTTCAATTGGGAAACAGCAGTCTTTGCCGCCAAATTACTCTTTGCGGATATCAAATCCATAACTGATTCCGCCTGGGATAAATCAATCCTTCCATTTAAAAATGCACGTTTTGTAAATTCACCGGGTTCTGCCAGTCTTGCACCATTTTTTATCAATAAATGAAGAATCTGTTTCATTACCTGTACACCTCCATGACAGTCAATCTCCACAACATCTTCTTTCGTATAGGTGGAAGGCGCCTTCATTACCAGAACAATTACCTCATCAATAATTTGTTCCTCTTTTCCATAAATTCTGTCCACAATATTTCCATAAGCAGCCGTATAAGATTCCAGATTATGAATCTCTTTTCCTCTTTTCTTTGGAACAAAAACAGAATCTGCTATTTTAATTGCATGTTCACCACTTACACGAATAACTCCAATTCCACCCTGGTTCATTCCCGTTGCAATGGCAGCTATGGTATCTGAAAATTTTATCATATCTCTTACCCTTCTGATTTTTCTTATTCTTTTCATAAATATCAATTAAATAAAATTCATTTCATACTATTTTTCAATCTTTACAATTAAAATTTATTATACTCTACTTTTCAAAATGTGTATAGAAATTATTTTTCATAAATAAGTGTAATTAATTTTCTGAAATTGCAATAACCTTTTTCATATATTAAAAAAATAGTGGAAAGATTCATTTACTCAGATGAATCTTCCCACCTCTCCATTCATATTCTCTTCCCTTATTTCTTCAAATATACAACTACTTTGCGGTAAGGCTCTTCACCCTCGCTTCTGGTTGCCACATATTTATCATTTTGTAATGCAGAATGAATAATTCTTCTCTCATATGGATTCATAGGCTCAAGAGTAACACTTCTTCTGCTTCTCTTAACCTTAAATGCAATATTCTTAGCCAGGTTCTCTAAAGTATCTTTTCTTCTTGCACGATAATTTTCCGTATCCAGCTTCACACGGACATAGGATTCACTTTCCTTATTCACAAACAAACTAATCAGATACTGTAAGGCATCTAAGGTCTGTCCTCTCTTACCAATCAGAATACCCATTTCCGGTCCTTCCAGATTAATATTCATATTATTGTTTTCTTCATCATAATCAATGGTAATTTCCGTTTCAATATCCATTGCCTTAAATAAAGCTTCCAGATATTCATTTGTCTTATCCGCGATTGTTTTAGCCTTCTCAGCTTTCTTTGCTTTTATAATAGCAGGCTTTGCACCCAGTCCCAAAAATCCGGTAGAACCCTTATCCACTACTTCATATTCTAATTCACTGCTGATAATTCCAAGCTCTATTGACGCTGCTGTAACTGCCTCTTCTACTGTTTTTCCCTTAAATTCTGTGTAACTCATTTTACTTCTCCTCCTTAATTACTTTTATCATTATTTGAATTGTTGTAATTCATCATAATATTTGCTTTTGAACCAAGGCTTCCTTCTTTATATTTTTTATTCTGCTTTTGCTGTACCGCTTTTTGCGATTTTTCAGAAGGAACGTAATTTCTTAAGGATGCTGCAGAATTCTTTTTCATTGCCTGCTGTTTTTCCAGCTGCTCCTGGGCTTCCGCTGAGGTATCCATCATACGCTCCATAAAGGATTTCTTACCACCGCGTTTTTCCTTCTTTTTCGCTGCCTTTTCCATCTGTTTTTCCAAAATTGCATCCATATCCACATGGTCATAATAGAAGTTGGTAGCCAGCTGTGTCAGTAAGGATATTAATGCACTAACTGACCAGTAGATACCAATACCTGCCGGCAGGGAAATACAGATAAAAATAGACATAAGAGGCATTGTAATCTGTATACTCTTCATCATTGTATTTGTTGTTGCGTCACCCTGCTGCTGATTACCGGAAGTCAGCTTCATGGACAGGAAATTAAAAAGAGCAGAAGATATTGGAATCAAAAGTGCCCAGCTTAACTTATAACCGGGAGCCTCCGAAATATTAATTCCAAGAACAAAGGAATGAATCTGGTCAATTTTATCAATGTTTTCTGCTACATCTCCTGATAAATTCAAGGTATCCATTAAAGTATTTAAATGAGACACCCCAAAGTTAGATAAAACATCGATTATATTATCGATACCAACCTCTGCCAAATCCTTAAATTTACTGATTGCATAGCTGGCACCACTGATACTGTTTTCATCTACAAAATCAATTAAAAACTGCTGTACTTTTCCTTCTCCCTGACTGTTCATAACACCCTGGGCAATTGGTATATACATATCCTTTATCTTTCCAACATAAGCAGGAATATTCTGTATTACCCTGTAAAGTGCATAAATGATAGGCACCTGAATCAAGGTCGGAAGGCATCCGCTTGTCATGGATGTTCCATATTTGTCATATACTGCCTGCAGCTCCTGCTGCTGTTTCACCATGGATTCCTGGTCTTTTTTATCTTTATATTTTTTTTGAATTTTTTGAATCTCAGGCTGAATAACCGCATTAATCTTTGTAGATTTCTGCTGTTTAAATGTCAATGGAAATAGTATCAGCTTCACAATTACAGTAAACAGAATAATACACAATCCCAGATTTGCTATTCCATCACTTCCTGCCAGAATATTATAGGTAAAATCCAATAATTTACCAAATACCCAGGCAAATGGTCCTAAAAAACCTCCCTGCGCTGTTAAAAACATCAAAATAAAAGTCCTCCTTAAGATTTTTTCTGTGGAACCGGGTCATACCCACCTTTTGAAAAGGGATTACACCGTAAAATTCTCCAGATTGCCAGCAAACTTCCCTTCACTACTCCGTGAACCTCTAAAGCCTCTATGGCATAGGAAGAACAGGTCGGATAATACTTACAGGTTGCATGTCCCTTAAGCGGTGACAAAAATTTCTTATATAATTGTATCATTTTAATGAGAATATTCTTAATAATGTTCAAAACACACCTTATTTTGTGCATTCTTCCGAAGAATCCAGGATTCGATGCAGCTTAGCTAAATGGAGAAATGCACTTTCCATATCCCAATAGTTACGACCTTTAGAATTAACCCTAGCCACCACTACAATATCTTTTCCTTTTATAAGGTTATTTTGCTGTAAGCGGTAAACTTCTCTAATCAATCTGGTGATACGATGCCTGACAACACTATTGCCAACTTTCTTACTAACAGATATCCCAAGTCTGTTACTCTCCAGATTATTGTCTACTATATACATAACAAGGTATTTATTAGCATAGGATTTACCCCGTTTATATACATTTCCAAATTCTAAACTGTTCTTTAAAGAAATAAATTGTTTCATTTGACTGATTCCTAACTCAGAAAAGGTTCACTGAACCTTTTCCTCATATGCCTGGCAATTCAAAAATGGTCCACTGAACCATTTCCTCATATACTTAGCAACAAAGAAAAAGGTCACAAATCTGTGACCTATGCTGATAAACGCTTTCTACCCTTTGCACGTCTTGCGGCCAAAACTTTTCTACCATTTGAAGTGCTCATTCTTTTTCTAAAACCATGAACCTTTGCTCTCTGTCTCTTCTTAGGCTGAAATGTCATTTTCATCTTCAAATACACCTCCTTCTTTCTGAAAACACCTAGCCCATTATATTAAAAAAACCCTTGTAAGTCAAGCAATTCTTTATGTTTTTCTTCATTTAAATTTAAAACACAACATGTAGTATTTTTGCTTCTATTTTATTACTATATGATTGTTACCCTGATTCAGAAAATCTATACAATTCAATAATTTTTCAAATTTATCCATAAATTTTCTTGTGTTTACATAATGTTATCCACAAAATGTGCATAACTTGTGGATAACTACCCTTTTTTTATGTGGATTTATAGACTTTCCCCTCTGTTTTATTGATTTTTTTACAAAAATCAGAGTTTTCCACAATGCATTCCATCCTTAAAGATACCTCTTTTTCCTTGAAAAAAACCTGTTTTTAGTGTATTATTAATTAGTATGCGTGTGCTTATTTTAAAAACATGTATACAAATCATTATACCACTTTAGAAAGGAATAATCATTATGAAAGAAATGCTTATTAAACAATGGGATAATATATTAAATCTTTTAGAAACCGAATATGATGTATCCCATATGATGATTAACACCTGGATTCGTGCCCTTTCTATTAAAGAAGTAACTGATACCACTATCACTCTTTCCATGGACAAAAAGCTTGGAGCAAGAGGAATCGAATTTATAGAGAAGAAAATGTATGATATTTATCTTCAATCTGCCATTGAAGCAACCTTAAACCAGTCATTTGAGATTTTATTTTGTGTAGACGGAGAGGATATTCCAAATAACAGAGAAAATGCAGATAATTCCTTAGACGGTCATATCAAGCTTTCTTTAGAAAGAAGTAATCTGAATCCAAAATATACATTTGATACCTTTGTAATTGGAGATAACAACAGACATGCCCATGCAGCATGTGTTGCAGTGGCAGAAGAACCATCCTCTGCTTATAATCCACTATTTTTGTATGGCGGTGCAGGACTTGGAAAAACACATTTAATGCAGGCAATTGCCCATCATATTATTACCCATAATCCGGATTTGAAGGTTCTCTATGTATCCAGTGAAACATTTACCAATGAGGTAATTGAAGCTATCCGCAATAACAAAAGTGAGGAATTAAGAGCAAAATACAGAAGCCAGGATGTTCTCTTAATTGATGATATCCAGTTCGTAATTGGTAAGGACTCCACACAGACTGAGTTCTTTAATACATTTAATGACCTGTACAATTCCAATAAACAGATTATTATTTCCTCTGATAAGCCTCCAAAGGAAATTGAAACCTTAGAGGAGAGAATGCGTACCCGTTTGGAATGGGGTGTTCCGGTAGATATTCACGCTCCGGACTATGAGACCCGTATGGCAATTCTCAAGAGAAAGGCGGAAATGGACCATATTATAATTGCTGATGAGATATTAGATTACATAGCCCAGAATGTGGTATCAAATATACGTGAATTAGAGGGAGCTCTCAACAAAATCAGTGTTTACACCAGACTTGAGAATCATAAAGAGGAGTTAACGGTAGAAAAGGCAGCAGATATTCTAAAGGATTTGATATCCAAGGATATCCACCAGGAAATTACGCCGGATTTTATCATTAACATTGTTTCTGACCATATGAATGTCCCCTATGATGACATTACTTCATCTAAAAGAAGCCAGGATATCGCAACAGCAAGACAGGTTGTAATGTATCTATGCAGAAAATATCTGGACCGTTATTCCCTGCAGCAGATAGGTGCATCCGTTGGCGGCAGAGACCATTCTACCGTATTAAACGGAGTTCAAAAAATTGAACACCTTATGCAAAAGGACCCTTCCATGAAGGTAACCATTGAAACAATAGAAAAAAAGATGAATGTATAGCTGTTATATTCCGGTTTATAATTTGTGGATAAGCTGTTTAAAGATTGTGAATAGATAATTTTATGTAATCTTTCTTTTTTTAGAGATTACACAGCGGATAACATTTTTAACATATTGTAAACGGATTATCCAAAGTCGGAATACAGAGTTATGAACATGATTTTTTTATGAATATAAAAGCTTTTTCGGGGGTTTACACAAATCCACAACCCCTACTACTCTTACTACTAAAATATATTAATTATTTGTAAAATGTGCCAACCCACATTTTGTGACGAAAGGAGTTTTACACAATGAAGATTAGTTGTCAGAAAGCATCTTTGATGAATGGTATTAATATTGTTTCTAAGGCAGTATCTACAAAAAGTACAATGCCTAATTTACAATGTATCTTAATTGAAGCCTCTTTAAGTGAGATTCGTTTAATTGCAAATGATATCGAACTGGGAATTGAGACGGTGATTGAGGGAACTATTACAGAAGCCGGAAAAATTGCACTGGATGCAAAGCTTTTAAGTGATATTATCCGAAAACTTCCGGAAAGTGAAGTGGTAATTGAAACAAATTCCAATTATCAGGCTAATATCCGGTGTGAACGTTCAAAATTTAATATTCCTGGAACTTCAGGCGAGGACTTCAATTATCTTCCTGAGGTGGAGAAAAATAAATATATTAATCTTTCTCAGTTTACCTTAAAGGAGGTTATCCGTCAGACTATATTCAGTATTTCAGACCAGGAAAATACAAAGATTATGACTGGTGAGTTGTTTGAGGTAAATGGTGATGTCTTAAGGGTTGTCTCACTGGATGGACACCGCATTTCTATCCGCAAGGTGCAGTTAAAAGAAAGCTTTGATGGAATGAAGGTGATTGTTCCGGGAAAGACTTTGAATGATGTGAGTAAAATTTTAACAGGCGGTGCAGAGGATGAGGTTCACCTGTATGTGACAGATAAGCATATATTATTTGAATTTGAACAGACAAAGGTGGTATCCCGTCTGCTTGAAGGTGAATTTTATAAAATTGACCGGATGTTATCAAATGATTATGAAACAAAATTTACAATCAATAAAAAGGAATTTTTAGACTGTATTGACAGGGCGTCTTTGTTTATTAAGGAATCTGATAAGAAACCGATTATCATGAATATAGAAAATTCCAATATTTATCTGAAAATTGACTCATCATTGGGTTCTATGAATGAGGAGATTGAAATAAAAAAAGAAGGCAAGGATTTGAGAATTGGATTTAATCCAAAGTTCCTCATGGATGCCTTGAGAGTTATTGATGATGAGGAAGTGGATATCTATATGATGAATGATAAGTCTCCATGCTTTATAAGAAATGAAGACAATAGCTATATTTACTTGATTTTGCCGGTTAGTATCGCAGCATAGAAGATAGCCAGATTAGGAGGTCATTATGGTAGAAGATACAATCAGGGAAGATGATTCAAAGGAAAAAGAAGACTTAGAAAAAATGAGAGAGCAGGCCAGAAAAAAGGCTGAAAAAAACAGAAAAAAACAACAAAAGCTACAGGAAAAACAGAAAAAAAGTGGAAAAAAATGTAAAATTGCCGGTATTGTAGCAGCAATTGCCGGAATTTTGGAGGTATTTTTCGGCGGCGGTTCTTCTACGACTATATGTATTGGAATTACCTTTATTTGTATTGGTTATTTTTATTATAATTTAGGTAAAAAAATGGATAGAGAAAATAAAAGGTAAGAGGCTGTTATGGAGACATTAAAATTAAGGGAAAAGGATGAGTTTATCAATTTAAGCCAGCTTTTAAAGGCTATGAATCTGGTGGAATCCGGAGCAATGGCAAAAGAGGTCATTGATGAAGGTCTGGTAAAGGTAGATGGAGAGACAGAATCCAGATACCGGCGAAAGCTTTATGATGGTATGATTGTTGAATTTAATGGTGAACAGATAAAGGTTATAAAATAAACCTGCATTTCATTCAATAAAAATGTTGGTTTATTAAGGTATGGTACTATGTATATTAATTCGCTGGAGCTTAGTCATTATAGAAATTACAAGGATTTGTCAATCACATTTGACCCTGGAATCACAATTCTTTATGGAGATAATGCCCAGGGAAAAACCAACATTTTAGAAGCAATCTATCTGTCAGGCACTACGAAATCCCACCGTGGAAGTAAGGATAAGGACATTATACAGTTTGGAGAAGAGGAAGCCCATATAAGGCTTAATCTCACAAAGCATGAGGTGGGACACCGTATTGATATGCATCTTCGGAAAAATAAGACCAAGGGCGTTGCGGTAGACGGACAAAGCATCAAAAAAAGCGGGGAATTATTTGGAATTATTCACATGATATTTTTTTCACCGGAGGATTTGAGAATTATTAAGAATGCTCCTTCTGAGAGAAGAAGATTCATGGATTTAGAACTCTGCCAGTTAAATAAATTATATTATTATAATTATGTGAATTACAATAAGGCATTAAACCAGAGAAATATATTGTTAAAACAGATTGCATTTAATCCTAAAGTGATGGATACCCTGGATATGTGGGATACCTATCTGATGGAATATGGAAAATGTATCATTGAAGAAAGAGAAATTTTTATCAGACAGCTAAATGAAATTGTAAAAGGTATTCATCATCATTTAACCGGTGAAAAGGAATCCATTGAAATTGGTTATGAAAAGAATGTTACGATAGAGGATTATGAAAATATGATGCATTCCAAAAGAGAGATGGATTTAAGATACCAGTCTACCCAGACAGGTCCCCACAGGGATGATATCTGTTTTTATATTAATGGAGTTGATGTAAGAAAATTTGGTTCCCAGGGACAGCAGAGAACAGCTGCGCTATCCTTGAAGCTGGCAGAAATAGAGCTGGTAAAATCCATAATTCATGACACACCTATTCTTTTATTAGATGATGTGATGAGTGAGTTGGACAGCAGCCGTAAGAATTATCTGCTGGATAGTATAAAGGAAGTCCAGACAATTGTAACCTGTACCGGCTATGATGATTTTATAAAGTCAAGATTACACATTAATCAGATATATAAAGTAACCAGTGGGACAGTGGATATATTTAAGGTCAATTAGAAAAATACAATTTATTGTTTTAAATAGTTGTAAATATATAAATTTTTGAAATGGATTATATATTAAAAATATTAGGAGGAAAGAAATGGAAAAGAAAGTGGAACAGGAATATGGTGCCGAGCAGATTCAAATCTTAGAGGGTTTGGAAGCAGTTCGTAAAAGACCTGGTATGTATATTGGTACAACCTCTGAAAAGGGTTTGCATCACCTGGTATATGAGATTGTAGATAATTCTGTTGATGAGGCATTGGCAGGTTTCTGTGATGAAATCAATGTGACAATCAATAAGGATAATTCTGTAACGGTTGTGGATAACGGACGTGGTATTCCAACAGGAATCCAGGAAAAAGCGGGAATTCCGGCGGTAGATGTTGTATTTACCATGCTTCATGCCGGTGGTAAATTCGGCGGTGGCGGCTACAAGGTAGCCGGTGGTCTTCACGGTGTGGGTGCCTCTGTTGTAAACGCACTTTCAGACTGGTTAGAGGTTGAAATCTGCCGTGACGGTAAGGTTCACAAGCAGCGTTATGAAAGAGGTAAAATTATACATCCGTTAGAGATTACCGGCAATACGAGGAGACGGGGAACTAAAGTAACCTTTATGCCGGATGCTACAATTTTTGAGACTTTGGAATTTGATTTTGATACCTTAAGAACCAGACTCCGTGAAATGGCATTTTTGACAAAGGGACTTAAGATTACTTTGACGGATAAGCGTGCTGGTAAGGAAAAAGAGAGAGAATTTCATTATGAAGGCGGAATTAAGGAATTTGTAGAATATATCAACCGTCATAAAGACCCTCTATATGATAAGATTATTTACTGTGAGGGTGAAAAGGATGGTGTTGTGGTGGAGGTTGCCCTTCAGCATAACAGCTCTTACAGTGAATCTGTATATACTTTTGTCAATAATATCGGTACAGTGGAGGGCGGTACTCATTTGACGGGCTTCCGTTCTGCTATTACAAAGGTATTCAATGATTATGCAAGAAATAATAAGATGCTTAAGGATAACGAGGATAATTTATCCGGTGATGATTTAAGAGAGGGTCTTGCAGCCATTGTCAGTATTAAGATTGCAGACCCACAGTTTGAAAGCCAGACAAAGATTAAGCTTGGTAACTCGGAAGCGAGAACTGCTGTAGATAATGTTGTGACAGAGCAGCTTACTATTTTTCTGGAGTTAAATCCAAAGGTTGCCAAAATTATTGTAAATAAAGCAATCCAGGCACAGAGAGCAAGAATTGCTGCCCGTAAAGCAAGAGATGTGGCAAGAAAATCTACCCTGAATGATTCCATGGCATTACCTGGTAAGCTGGCAGATTGTTCTGATAAGAATCCGGAAAACTGCGAAATTTATATTGTTGAGGGAGATTCCGCCGGTGGTTCTGCAAAGACTGCCCGTTCCCGTGCTACACAGGCAATTCTTCCGCTTCGTGGTAAGATATTAAATGTAGAAAAGGCGAGAATTGACAGAATTCTTGGCAATGAAGAGATTAAAGCTATGATTACCGCATTTGGTACCGGTATTCATGAGAATTTTGATATTACAAAGCTCCGTTATCACAAGATTATTATTATGACAGATGCGGATGTGGACGGTGCCCATATTGCTACATTGATGCTGACCTTCTTTTACCGCTTTATGCCGGAGCTGATTCGTCAGGGATATGTATATCTGGCACAGCCGCCACTTTATAAGCTGGAGAAAAATAAAAAGGTATGGTATGCCTATAGTGATGAAGAGCTGGATAATATTTTAAAAGAAGTAGGAAGAGACCAGAACAATAAAATTCAGCGTTATAAAGGTCTTGGTGAGATGGATGCCACCCAGCTCTGGGATACTACCATGGACCCGGAGCACAGAATTTTGCTTCGTGTGGGAATTGAAGATGATAATGAATCGGAAATCGATTTAACCTTTAATACGCTTATGGGTGATAAGGTAGAGCCAAGACGTGAATTTATCGAGGCAAATGCAAAATTTGTAAAGAATCTGGATGTGTAATTTGAGGGACGCTTAGAGTGATATAAATGTTTGAATTTTAGAAAAGAAGGAGAAAAGAATGGAAGACAATATTTTTGATAAGGTGAATGAAGTTGACCTTAAAAAAACCATGGAAAATTATTATATAGATTATGCCATGAGTGTTATTACTTCCCGTGCTTTACCGGATATCAGGGATGGCTTGAAGCCGGTTCAGAGAAGAATTTTATATTCTATGATTGAGTTGAATAATGGTCCGGACAAGCCACACCGTAAATGTGCCCGTATTGTCGGAGATACTATGGGTAAATATCATCCTCATGGTGATATCTCTATTTATGATGCGTTGGTAAAGCTTGCCCAGGAGTGGAATACCAGATATCCACTGGTAGACGGACACGGAAATTTTGGTTCTGTGGACGGTGACGGTGCTGCTGCCATGCGTTATACAGAGGCAAGACTTTCCAAAATTTCCATGGAAATGTTAGCAGATATCAACAAGGATACAGTTGATTTTTCACCAAACTTTGATGAGACGGAAAAGGAGCCGGTAGTTCTTCCTTCCCGTTATCCGAACCTTTTAGTAAATGGTACCGGTGGTATTGCGGTAGGTATGGCGACTAATATTCCTCCCCATAATCTTCGTGAAGTAATCAGTGCGGTTGTCAAGATTATTGATAACTATGTTCAGGAAGACAGGGAAACAGAGATTGATGAAATATTAGATATCATAAAAGGTCCTGATTTTCCAACAGGTGCTACAATTTTAGGACGTCAGGGTATAGAGGATGCCTATCGTACGGGACGTGGCAAGATTAAAATCCGTTCTGTTACGGATATTGAACCAATGGCAAATGGCAAGCAGAGAATTGTTGTCACAGAGCTGCCATATATGGTAAATAAGGCAAGGTTAATCCAGAATATTGCCAATCTGGTTAAGGAAAAGAAGATTGAAGGAATCGCAGAACTTCGTGATGAGTCCTCCAGAGAGGGTATGCGGATTGCTATTGAATTAAAACGTGATACCAATGCAAATGTGGTTTTGAATCAGCTTTATAAGCATACCCAGCTTCAGGACAGCTTTGGTGTTATCATGCTTGCCCTGGTAAACGGAGAACCAAAGGTATTAAATATCTTAGAGATGCTGAAGCATTATCTGAATCATCAAAAGGATGTTATTACCAGACGTACAAAATTTGAATTAAACAAGGCAGAAGAACGTGCCCATATTTTAGAGGGATTGTTAATTGCACTGGACAACATTGACCGTGTAATTGAAATTATCCGCTCTTCTAAGAATGTGTCAGAGGCAAAGGAAAATTTGATTAAAGAGTTTAAGCTTTCCGATGCCCAGGCCCAGGCAATCGTAGATATGCGTCTCCGTGCTCTTACCGGTCTGGAAAGAGAGAAGTTAGAGGCAGAGTACAGGGAATTAATGGAACGAATTTCAGAATTAAAGGCAATTCTGGCAGATGAACATAAATTATTAGGTGTAATTAAAGAGGAAATTTTGATTATTGCCACAAAGTATGGTGATGACAGAAGAACCTCCATTGGCTTTGATGATGATGATATTACCATTGAAGACCTGATTAAGAAAGAAAATACAGTGATTACCATGACAAAGCTTGGCTATATTAAGCGGATGACCGTTGATAATTTCAGGGCCCAGCATCGTGGTGGTAAGGGTATTAAGGGAATGTCTACCATTGAAGATGATTTTATTGAAGATTTGTTTATGACTACAACCCATCATTATCTGATGTTCTTTACCAACAGTGGTAAGGTATACCGGATGAAGGCTTATGAGATTCCGGAATCTGCCAGAACCTCAAGGGGAACGGCTATCGTAAATCTTCTCCAGTTAAATCCTGGCGAAAGGATTACAGCGGTAATTGCTCTTAAGAAATATGAGGAGGGCAAATATTTATTTATGGCTACCAAGAATGGTATCGTAAAGAAAACAAAAATTACGGAATATGCAAATGTTCGTAAGACAGGACTTGCCGCCATTACCTTAAAGGATGGAGATGAACTGATTGAGGTAAAAGCCACCGATAATACAAAAGATATTATTATGGTGACAAAGCTTGGTATGTGTATCCGCTTTAATGAGACAGATGTGAGAAGTACCGGAAGAACCTCCCAGGGTGTAATTGGTATGAATTTATCCCCTGGTGATGAGATTATCGGTATGCAGATGGATACCCAGGGTGAGGATTTGTTAATCGTATCAGAAAAGGGTATGGGTAAACGTACTTCTATGGAAGAATTTACACCTCAAAGACGTGGTGGAAAGGGTGTAAAATGTTATAAGATTAATTCCAAGACAGGAAATGTAGTAGGAATGAAGGCAGTTAATGATGATAATGAAATTATGCTGATTTCCACAGAGGGAATTGTAATTCGGTTAGAGTGTGATTCCATTTCTGAGCTTGGAAGAATTACTTCCGGTGTGAAGCTGATGAAGATGGATGAGGCAAAGGATATTGTGGTTGCTTCCATCGCCAAGGTCCGGGATAAATCCCCGGAGGACAGCATTGCAGAATTTGAGGCAGAACAGGAAAAGGAAGAAAAAGAAAATAAATAATTTTCGGGTGGCAGATAACACATTCTGCCACCTTTTTTATATAATAAATATAGTATTTATATTTAGAGGTATTCTTATGACCTGTGAAGAAATGATATATAGCAATGATTACTCGGATTTTATAGTTAATTATGTGGGGGAGTCAGAGGAAACAAATGCAATAAGAAGCACCGGATGTCTGAATCCCATTGGAGCAAAAATTGCAATTATCCATATTCCCCGTACCCAGGCTTATCTGACAAACCTGGAATCTGCCCCTTATTCCTTTGTACCGAAATTGTTTGGATTAATGGATTCCTCCAACATGGAGGCAATCGGGGTTAAGCAGGTACAAAATCCCAATAATATCGGATTAAATGGAAAAGATACAATAATCGGTTTTATTGATACAGGAATTGATTATACAAATTCTTTGTTTTTAGATACCAATGGCAATACCCGGATTGGAGTAATCTGGGACCAGACCATCCGGGAATCAGAATCAGGTAGTGAAGTGCCAAAGCCTTTTTATGGAACCACCTTTTCAAGAAGCCAGATAAATGAAGCACTGCAAAGCCAGAATCCTTATGATATTGTTCCTTCAAGAGATGAGAACGGACATGGGACATTTATGGCAGGAATTGCAGCGGGAGGAAAAAATGGTGAGAATGATTTCACGGGAATTGCAACGGAAGCAGAGTTGGCAGTAGTAAAATTAAAGGAAGCAAAGCCATATTTAAAAAATTATTTTGGTGTTCCGGAAAACGTGTCTGCTTATCAGGAGACGGATATTATATATGCGGTGCAGTATTTGCTGAAGTATGCTGAACAAAGAAGGCTTCCTATTTCTATTTTTATAGGTTTGGGAACCAGTAATGGCGGTCATTTGGGATTAACTTTTTTAGAGAGATATCTGAACAGCACTTTGGAAAATGCAGGCATTATGGTGAGTATTCCGGCAGGAAATGAAGGAAATGAAAGGCTGCATTATTCCGGTGAATTGCAGGAGAATGCTGAATATGAAGAGGTGGAATTAAATGTAGATGAGGGACAGAGCGTTTTAGCAATTGAATTTTGGGGAAATGTGCCAACCACCTTTGCAATTGGTATTATATCGCCCCAGGGAGACCGGATTGAAAGGATTCCGCCAAGGTTTGGACAGGAAGAAATTATTCGTCTGCCTATTGCAAAATCGACAGTTTATGTAGCTTATCAGCTGGTGGAGACTTATTCGGGGGAGGAATTAATTTTTATCCGCCTGACGAATCCCACTCCCGGTATCTGGAGATTCCTGATTTATGCGGACGAGGGAAAACAGAGAACCTTTAATATGTGGATGCCTTTAAGACAGTTTTTGCGTCCTTCAACTTATTTTTTAGAGGCTGACCCGGAAAATACCATCACAATACCGGGTAATGCGGAGCTGGTAATGACAATGACGGCATATAATCATTTAAATGGCAGTATTTATGCGGCAGCAAGCCGGGGATATAATGCAAGGGAACAGGTAAAACCGGATTTAGCTGCCCCGGGAATCAGCATCACCGGTCCCGGTCTTAGAAATAATTTTGTGACAAAAACAGGAACCTCAGTAGCAGCGGCACATAGTGCGGGAATAATGGCACTCTTTTTACAGTGGAATTTTGAAAATGATGAATTTGGTGTATTTTATGCCGGACAGATAAAAAGCTTTTTTCTGAGAAATGCAGTCAGGGATTCGGGTTTTGAATACCCAAATGCAATCTGGGGATATGGTATAATGAATATTGAAAATGTTTTTGACAGCTTCCGGGTGGCAAGTTACTTTATGTGAATTATAAAAATATTGCTGAAGCTGGAAATAATTTTCCGGTTAAAACACTATTGATAAATAAAGCAAGAGCGTTTATTATTGATTTAACAGGTGTAATTACAATAAAAAATATATATACTATAACTATTTAAGAGAACGACAGAGAGGAAATTATCATGATTAAATTAATTGTATCTGATATGGATGGCACATTGTTCAATTCGGAGCAGAGAATATCACCTTTAAATCTTGCGGCCATACGGGAGGCAGATAAACAGGGCGTGCGTTTTATGATTGCAACCGGAAGAAGTATGGATACAATTGGTCCCACAGCCGATAAATATGAATTAAAATGTGGATTTATTTTGATGAACGGTGCGGAAGTAAGAGATGAAAGCAGAAGCATTATCAGTACCATCAATATTGATTCTAATATAATTGAAGAGCTGGCAGATAAACTGGATAGACAGGGATATATTCCTGAGTATATGACAAATCAGGGAGCCCAGATATGTGGAAGTAAAGAGAAAATGGAGCTTAATATGGGCTATCGGATGCTGTGTCTTGACCGCAGTCATACCTTAACCCTGGAGGAGGCAGTTGAACAGGGAAAATCCAGTGTGTTCATGAATACCTTAACAAGAAATGATACAATAAAGGATATGCTGAAAAAGGACTTGGAAATTCGCAAAATAATTGTTTTCAATCCGGATGCAGAGTTCAATACAAAGAACAGGCTGGAATTAAAGGAGGTCTTTCCGAATTTGTCAATTCTTTCCTCTTATCCGGAAAATATTGAGATAAATGCAAAGTATGCCCAGAAGGGATATGGTCTTGAAAAAGCAATTGAAAAGCTGGGAATTAAAAAAGAAGAGGTGGCAGTGTTTGGCGATGGATTAAATGATTTATCTATGTTTGAATTGTTTCCAAACTCCTTTGCCCCAGCCAATGCGGAAACCGAGATTAAGGAAAAGGCAAAAGAAGTTATTCCGTCCAATAATGATGATGGCGTAGGAAAAAAGATTTTTGAATTATTGTACAAAAACCGGGAAGAAGAATTATCTTAACAGAATGTTTTTTATTGAAAAAGAATACATTAATAGCAGGAGGAAAATATGAGAACACTTCATACAGATGAGATTGTAAAAAATGTTAAAGAGATGTGTATAGAAGCAAATTTACACTTATCAAAGGATATGGAAGAGGCAATCCATAAGGCAAAAGAAAATGAAACAGGAGCCCTTGGAAAACAGATTCTTGGACAGCTATGCGAAAATATGAATATTGCGGCAGAGGATGAAATACCAATCTGTCAGGATACGGGAATGGCAGTTTTCTTTGTAAAAATTGGACAGGATGTGCATATTGAGGGAATGGATTTAACCGCTGCCATAAATGAAGGTGTGAGACAGGGATATACAGAAGGATATCTTAGAAAATCTGTGGTAAAGGACCCATTGCTCCGGGAAAATACAAAGGACAACACACCGGCTATTATCCATTATGATATTGTTCCGGGTGATAAACTGGAAATATTAATTGCTCCAAAAGGATTTGGCTCTGAAAATATGAGCCGGATATTTATGTTAAAGCCGGCAGACGGGGCAGAAGGTGTCAAGGAAGCAGTTTTACAGGCGGTTTTAGATGCGGGGCCAAATGCATGTCCACCGGTGGTAGTAGGTGTGGGAATTGGCGGTGATTTTGAAAAAGCTGCTATTATGGCGAAAAAAGCTTTGACCCGTAATGTAAATGAATGCTCAAAGCTGCCACATATTAAGGAGATGGAAGAGGAATTACTGGAAAAGATTAATTGTTCTGGTATTGGTCCCGGAGGGCTTGGAGGAAAGACCACAGCAATTGCGGTGAATATTGAAACCTATGCAACCCATATTGCAGGCTTACCGGTTGCAGTTAATATGTGCTGTCATGTAAACCGGCATGTGACAAGAATATTGTAGGAAATTGCGAAACTTGATTTTCGTTTTCTTCAGTTGCACAACTGTAATGTAAAGTTAAGGGAGTTTCTCAATTATTTAATAAAAAGATAAGAAGAAAGGGAAATACATAAAAAATGGAAAAAAGAATCAGTGCACCTTTAAAAAAAGAAGAATTGGCAGCTCTGCATGCAGGAGATTATGTATATATCACCGGTACCATTTATTCTGCAAGAGATGCCGCTCATAAAAGAATGTATGAAACTATGTTAGAGGGAGGGGAAATTCCGCTGGAGCTTAAGGACAATGTGATTTATTACCTTGGACCTACCCCTGCAAGGGCTGGACAGGTAATTGGTTCTGCAGGACCGACTACATCAAGCCGGATGGATAAGTATACGCCGCTTTTACTGGAAAATGGTTTAAATGGTATGATAGGCAAGGGTAAAAGAAGCCAGGCTGTCATAGACGCGATTGTGAAATATAAGGCTGTGTACTTTGCAGCAGTGGGAGGCGCCGGCGCCCTGCTCTCAAAATGTATCAAAAAATCAGAGGTAATTGCTTATGACGATTTAGGAACAGAAGCTATTCGTAAAATGGAGGTAGAAGATTTTCCTGTTATTGTGGTAATTGACAGTGAAGGAAATAATCTCTATGAAACAGCTGTAGAGGATTTTAAAAAGTTGCATTAAATTGTATGGAAAAGTGATAATTTATTTTGTGCATAATGCTATATTTATCAATTTTGTATAAATTGTGTCCATTTTTTATTGAAATTGTGAAAAAAGTGTGTGTATAATAACATAATAAGCTGTCTCTTATACACATCTCCGAGCCCACGAGACTCG
>ENA-OZAF01000268-OZAF01000268.1-human-gut-metagenome-genome-assembly--contig:-NODE-268-length-24187-cov-7.773910_pt1 | contig 24187 bp, 25 predicted proteins | sample MGYA00244207_ERZ653498 | MGnify/ENA primary metagenome ERZ653498 (study PRJEB26926, sample SAMN06165156) | human gut metagenome | biome: ENVO:00009003; feature: ENVO:2100002; material: ENVO:00002003... | reverse complement strand
ACGAGATGACGTCGAGTCTCGTGGGCTCGGAGATGTGTATAAGAGACAGGTGCACTACTGCCTGTTTGTGGGCAAATATCAGCAAAGTTTATTATGGCTGCACAATTGCAGACAATGAGAAAATAGGCTTTAGAGATAATAAGTTCAATTCTCTTCTTGGCGGTAGAGAAAAACTAAAAGATTATTTAGTTTGCATAGATAGAGATGAGTGTTTAAAACTTTTTGATACCTATAATAGAATTGAAAATAAAGTAAATTATTAAATTAAATTTATAAACCCCATAGGCATATATCCTATGGGGTTTGGTTTTTATTTACTCTTATTTGTTTTCACTTTTTAGGTTTACATCGTTATTTGTTTGCTTTCCCTGAACTTGCTCTTTTAGAAGTTCTTTTATTTCCTTTAGCAAATCAAGCTCTGTTTCAGGTTTAGGCTTTGCTGCCTCCTCTGCTTTTTTCTTCTCTTCCTCTTCTTTTCTAAGCTCTTCTAGCGCAAGTTTCACAGCAGCTTTGTCTTTAAGGTTAACTCCTCTTTCGGCAAGAATTTTCTTTTCCTCTTTTGTTGGCTTAGACTTCTTGTAGTTTGTTTCAACATCTTTCAAAAAGCCTTGCGACTTCATAACAACTCTAACTATTGTAAACAAAACAAACGCTATTATTAAAAAGTCTATTATTGCTGTTATAAAAGCGCCCCAGTCTATATAAATACTAGACGCAAGATCAAAGGTTTTTAAGCCTGTTTCAGGATCTACTATATAGCCTGCTTTTAAAATTGTATATGCAGATTCAAGCCCGTTTTCCCCACCAGCCGACAAAAGCCAGTTGATAAGTGGCATTATTATTTTGTTTGTAAGAGCTGTTACAATAGCTGAGAAAGCACTAGCTATAATAACACCAACAGCCATATCCATAATATTGCCACGACTTATGAATTTTTTAAAATCACTAAAAAACTTTTTCATATGCCCCTTCCTTTTCTTTTGAATACTTCAATTATAGCAAACAATTATAAAAACGGCAATAATGTGAAATAAAAAATCTGCATTTTGCAGATTTTTACGCGCCTGGTTCCTCGCCCTCTAGCGAACTAGAATCTAAATCATAAACTCTTTCAAGCTGATTTGTTAAAATAACAGTTTCATTGCTGCGCTCACCAACTTTTATTTTAACATCATTTTTAGTATAGCCAACAAGGTCTACATCTGTTTGCTCACCTAGATAGTTCGCAACTTCAAGTTCAATTGCTCTACCATCAACAAATGCAGATATTGCCACCCCATTATTTTCAGGAGTAAAAACTACACCATCAGAGTCAAGCCAAGCCATATCAACAAGGCTTTTATCTAACTTAAAACGCTTGTTTAAATTTAGTTCAATCTGATTGCAAATTTGACCCCACCTATTAACATAAATAACTTCTGTACTTTTCATAATTTTCTCCTATAAACACAAACTCCCACTATTCTACATCCAAAATGATAGAAAGTCAATATCTAAAATTGCCAGAATTTGTCAAATACACTTGCTTTTTAGTGCTTGATACTCTTGGTCGTTTATAAGTCCAGCTTTCCTTAACTCCTCAAGTTGCATAAGTTTTTCTGCCAAACCAACAAAATCGGTGTCTTGTTGCGAAGTTTTATTGCTTTCATAACCGTTATTCTTATAGTTGTTCTCATAAAACTTATAACTTTTTGGAACATTGCTGTTAACTTTATTATCCATAGTGTTATCAATGTTTTGCCCATAAAATCTACTATTGTTCATATTCTCCTCCATCCCATATTGCTTGTTAAAACCATTCTTATAGCCATCAGAGATATTTGTTTGATAATTTTGACCGTTTATGTTTTGCTGTTTGTTAAATTGCTCTAAGGTTTCGCCACCACCTTTAACCGCATATGCATCAGAAAGTTTATGAATACTATTTGCATCAAGTTCCATATTTGCAATAGTTCCTTGATATGCTTTTTGTGGCTGATTAGGTTTTCTTTTCGTTTTCTTCTTATGCTCTTTAAGTTCTTTTAAAACACAGTAAAATGCACCACCGCATAAAAGCAGGGAAAAAACTGCCAGCCCTAAAATCGACCAAACAAAGTTTGAAGGTATATAGCTAACCACCGCCATAATTATGCCAACAATGCTAATAAGAGCAATCACGCAGTAGTAAATCACGGAAGATATTAAAGAGCCCTTGTAGGCGGAAAACTTCTCTTCATTTCTAGACGAAATAAAAATCTGCTTTAAAGAAATGACTCCCCCTATGCAGCCAAAGAATATAAAAAAGCCCGCAACAACCAAAAGTCCACCCACAGCAGAAACAACTGTGCCCAGAGTTAGATAATTTATGTTTATAGTAACATAACCTAAATACGCCCCAAAACCCAAAGAAATTAAAGCCACTAAAAAAGTAAGTATAGATGATAGTATTATTCTTCCTCGCTTTACTTTTTCCTGTTTTATTCTTTTCACTTTTAAACTACCTTCTTCTTTTAAAGTCTTTACTTTTAGTTTCGTTTTATGAGCAAGAAAATATGTATAAAAAAAGTAGTTAATATTGTAAAATTTTGCCAAAAAAAATTGGAGTAAAAACTCCAATAAAAAATTAAGATGCCAGCCCAAAAGCCAGAAATTTTGGGCAATACAACCGTATTATGACAGACATAACACCCATGTCTGTCATAGTACCTCTATTTCTTTATAACTTCCACTACTCCATTTTCTAATATATTTATAGTGTCGCCAGATTCAACATAGTTAAGAAAATCATCTCCAAGCATGTCTATTGAAACTATTGGTGAGTTTTCCCAAATAGAAGCAAGTATCACGCCACTTGCTGCCAATGAATCTATTTCTTTTGAAAATAGCATAGCAGAAGGGTTAATTTTCATAGAACAAACAGTTTGTATAACAAGCCCACCAGTGGTTGACCCTATTGTTTGAGGCAAACATAAAATCTTGCCTGTTATAACTTTTCCATATAAGTCTGGGTTATTTTGATCTGAGCATATAACCTCTTTTGCATTCTTTAGTGCACTTTTTTGAAATGTTGCAAGAGTGTTAACCCCTGATCTTGAAACTATTGCCTCTCCGCTTAACGTTGTTCCCGTTATAACTCTGCCCTTAAAAGTTCTCTTTTCCATTATTTTCTTCCCCCTGTGATAATGTCTAAAATTTCTGCATTTTTATAGTATCTAGATTTTGAATAGGTTCGAAGTTTGTTTGAGTTTGTTATAATTGGTTTTCCCCCAGCTATTGGGTTATTCGTGTACATAAGCGGACATATGCAAGAAACCCTAACTCCCATATTTACAAGTTCTCTATAGTTGTCTGTTTCTTTGAAAACTTTTAAAACTTCTGGAGAGGTTGTGAAGATAGTTCTAACCGAAACTTTATTTCTGCCACGCTCTTTTAGTTTGGTTTCTAAGGATGCCGTCCACTCTTGCAATTGCTCAAGTGACAAGTGTGGGCAACCAATAAAACACAACCTTGGTTTAGAGTTCTTATTTTTCCACATAACGGGATAGCTTTTATATACCTTTTCTAGCTCATTATCATCAATAACATAAGTTTTAGCATCTTTCAAAATCAGCTTTTCGCCCTGCTCTTTTGCCTCTGGGGTTAAGTTTTCTATGTGATACAAACCAACAGCACCATTTGATGCCGTTGCAGCACCAAAATCTTTTAGATATGAAATAGTTTTATCGTCTAAACTACTGCCTATATACTTATCAAGCCCCTTAATGTATGGCACGCCATCCATAACCTTCAGCCCAATTGCACTGCCAAGAATTTGCGCTTCTGGAACTGATGAAGTTTTAATTTCTATTATCCAATTTGCCTTTCTTCCCTCATCGGTTAACAAACCAAATTCAGGAACTTTGTTTAAAATACTGCCAAAAATATCTAGCATACCACTATTTCTGTTGCACCTAGCCCCCAAAACAGAGTTTGCAAACACAACAGCACTGCTCTCTGCCCAAGAAAGAATATCTCCTTTTTTAGGCGTGTTGCCAGTTTCTTTCAAGTAGCTAGTGCAGGTCCATGCATCACTATTTTTCAAGCCAATTTTAAGCAGTTGCTCTTCATAGTCTTTTTGCTTTGAATACATTATTTTTGAAAAAATCAATTTGTTTAGTGGCCCACACTTAACATTCTCATAGTCTATAGGGCGCGGGTCTATTGTGAAAGGATACTTGGTTTTTAAACCAGCATCAATTATTTCATCCATAATGCGATAAACTGGCTTTAAAAGTCCAAGTCCAAACGATGTAACTAGATGACCTGGAGCAGTCACTTCCACAAGCCTTTTGGCACCAAAAACCTCACCAAATCTAACCATAGTTTGCATTATTTTTGCTTTAGTTTCGCCTTCACTGCCATTTAAAATATCTTGTTCTTCTTTTGTTAGGCTCATTTTAACTTCCATATTGTTTTCTCCTTTTGTTTATTTTATTATACAAAGTTTAATCGCTCTTTGCAATTAAATCGTAGCCTCACTTATGGTAAGGCAAGTTGTTTAATATTGAAAATGCCCTGTAGATTTGTTCTAGTAGCACCACCCTAAAAAGCTGATGAGGATAAGTTATCTTACCAAATGAGATTATATGTTTTGCTTTTGATTTTAGCGCCTCGTTAACACCATTAGACCCACCAATAACAAAACTTATCTCTCCATTAAACCTAACAGCGCACTCTTCCACCATTTCTGCAAGTTCTTCGCTAGATACAAGTTTTCCTTGCCTATCAAGTAGAATAAAACCACCTTTTACGGCATTTATCAACTTGCTACTTTCTAGGTCTATTTTCTTTTTTACAGCCTTTTCCTTCGACTCTTCATCAACTTCTATTATATTAAGCGAACAAAATCTACCAAGCCTTTTCGAATATTCTTTTATTGCATCTTTTAAATAATTCTCTTTTATAAAACCAACAGCCACTATATTAACTTTTACCATTTAAGCAAATTAACCCCTATGCTTTTAATTAAATTATAACTTTACAAAAAAATAGTGTCAAATGAATATAAACTAGCAAAAAATAATAAACTATGTTAGCTACTAATAACAAATCATTTGACAAGCGTTTTTTTTATATTTTAAACTATCTATAAATATCAATAAAAGGAGAAAGAAAATGCAACCAGAAAGAAGAAAGAAAACTTTCACAGCTGCTGTCTTGAACATTGTTGCCTACTCTATCTACATCGTTTTTTCAGCCGTGCTAATATTTTATATTACTGTTTTAGTAATGGCTCTACTTAAAGCCTCTAGTAGCGATGCAGATACTGCTGCCGTTTTAGGTTCTATAGTAACTTTGATTGGCTCTTATGTAATTAACATTATTCTAGGCATTATCTGTTTAATACTTTCTTGTAAATGTATCAAAATAAGCAAAATGAGCGTTCAAGACTTTGCTTCAAAGAAATCAATTGTATCAACTTTATTTGTAATGAACATAATCGTTGTTTGCCTTGGCGTAATTGGTACTTTATCTTCAGGAATCTCTTGGTTATCTTTAATTGATTTAGCAATTTGGGCTATGCTAATAGTTAGCACAGTTTTCTTTGCTATCGACTTAAAAGAAAATCAAAAGCAGGTTCAAGCAGAGCAGGCTCAAGTTTTCGAAAGTGTTGCCTCTTCTATATCTACTAGTGCTCCTGAAGAGAAAAAGGAAGAAAATGTAGAGCAAAAAATTGAAGAGTTAAACAAAATGAAAGCAGATGGTTTAATTACAGACGAAGAGTTTGAAAAACTAAAGCAAGACTTAATGAAATAGTTGTTAAACCAAAAAAGAGTGCAAAATTTGCACTCTTTTTTATTTTCTAAATTATTTTTTCACAACCCGTGAAATATATTTAGCTCTTTTTATAGGAATTGGGGAAACCTGGCTTGAAACATGCTTGTCCAGCCTAACTACTTTCCCTCTTAAAAGTTTGTTATTTATGCCAAATGGAACTAGCACCTCATCTCCTACTTTAAGGTTGGTAATGTTTGATATATACCAATAAACATCGCCCATTGCTATTGAGTCTGTTATTTCTACTTTAGCGAAATCTAAATATTTTATATTTCCAAGTTCTCCGCCAGCAAGTGAGTGAATCATAGGTCTTTTTCTCCATTGTTAGGATTTAGTGTTTTTTGCAACTCCAAAATATATTCTGGATAAATATTAACGCTAGCTTTCAAGTAACTTTTTTCGTCAGGTTCAATTATAACTGCACCACTCTCACTTAATTCTCTAGTTTTATCTTGCGTTGTTAATTTGCTAATTTGCCTAGGCATTGTGTTCCATGGTTCGATGCATATAAACTCTTCCTGACTTTCATTCTCACGATTTTTTGACCATAAAATAAGATTTGGTTCACTGGTGTGCATTTTTAAGTAAGGCAAAAACTCGCCTGGATTTCTTTCATAACACAAAACTATATCTGCACTTTTAATACCAGAGAAGGCTTTAGATTTGCTTTTTGATATAACATCGCTGTAGATATCATACCCCACACCCTCTTGAACTTCACATGAATCTTCTTTTTCTAAATTTTCAAAAAACAACTTGTATTTTTTCGAATCACCATAAAGCTTGAATGCTGGGTGCCAGCCCATACCTGCTAACATTGGCTTTGTGTCGTTATTTTGAGCACAAGTCATGCAGTTAAGGTTTCCATCTTCACCTAGTTCTAAAACAACATAATATGTAAACTTATATGGATATTGCGTGTATGTTTGTTGCCTGTCTGAAGATATTGATAAAACACAATAGTTCTTTCTTTTAGCATGAACATCAAACTCTTCACTTTGAGCAAAGCCATGCTGACCCATGTGATACAAGCCACCGTTATGAACATAAATGGTGTGTTTTTCTTCTTTTCCATTAACATTATAGGTTTCAGTTTTAAGCTCTCCCCACTTTTCATTTTCCGTTCCTATAGGCCCTGGATTTGGAAAAAGGTTTTTTGCAGTAGCTTTCCACATAGAGTTCTCAGGATTAAGCGCCCCCTGATACATGATTTCAACACCATCAACTTTATAGCTAACAATTTGAGCCCCTACTCTATCTACAGTTAACTCAGCATTCCCATTTTTTAATTTTATATATCTCTCCACAATTTTCTCCTAATATTTGTATTTGGCTTGCTTTATTGTTTTCGTTCAAATTTTACTTTTTGCCCTCCAAAGAGTTTCGTCTAATTCAGTTTCAACAAAGCCTAAAATTTTAGTTTTTTAAAAAATATAAAGCTTTATTTTCCTCAAATACTCTTCTTCTATATTTATCCTCTAATCTCTTAAAAGCACTTTCACACAATTATATATAGTATACCATAACTCCTGTAATCTGTCAATTTTACTCGCGAAGGCAAAAGTCTTATAAAATATGAAAGTAAATAAAAAAATCCTCCCCTTTATGGTTCGGATTATTTTTATTGGTGCGGATGAAGGGACTTGAACCCCCAAGCCTTTCGGCACTAGATCCTAAGTCTAGCGTGTCTGCCAATTTCACCACATCCGCAAGGACTGTTTTTGGTGGCTCACCCGGGATTCGAACCCGGGACCCCTTGATTAAAAGTCAAGTGCTCTACCGACTGAGCTAGTGAACCATATTCATTTGTTTTATTGGCTGGGGTGGAAGGATTCGAACCCTCGAATGTGGGAGTCAGAGTCCCATGCCTTACCGCTTGGCGACACCCCAATATACTTTAACGGGTGACTTGTTTAGTTTATGGCTGGGGTGGCAGGATTTGAACCTACGAATGCGAGAGTCAAAGTCTCGTGCCTTACCGCTTGGCGACACCCCAATATGTATATTATATGTTTTTGGGGTGAGTAGTGGGATTCGAACCCACGACCTCCAGGGCCACAACCTGGCGCTCTAACCAGCTGAGCTATACCCACCATCTCGTTTTGGTGTGCCTGAAGGGATTCGAACCCCTGACCCTCGCCTTAGAAGGGCGATGCTCTATCCAGCTGAGCTACAGGCACATATAATGCCTAATTAAATTGAATCAGGTGACGGGAATACTCGCTACATAGCTGAACAAGTCTAACTCTATTGCCATTTTGATAAATTGGGTTTCATCCCCAATATTATCTTTAGCTCGTGGCGTTCGCAAAGCTTTGCTTTACTCGGCTGAGCGGACTCTCTCCGCTTCCCTTTTATCCCCCGCAATAAATTGATTTCTCAATTTAATTGGAGCGGGTGATGGGAATCGGACCCACGCGACCAGCTTGGAAGGCTGGGACTCTACCATTGAGCTACACCCGCACACACATATAGAGATTTACACTACCAACTGAAAAACTAGCCGTTTGGTAGCTGCATAGCATCTTCCGGGTCTTAGCATAGCTAACGACCTCACTTTGGCTATAAATTTGCCACAGGCAAATTTACTTAACGCGTCGTGCCATTGAGCTACATCCGCACACATATGGAGGTTTACACCACCTAGATGTTACAACCAACATACTTAAAGATAATAACATGACAAATGATTTATGTCAATAAATTTACAAGATTTTTTGTGAAATTTTGCCTTTTGCATTATCGCATTGCCTTGCATTTTGTTTTTCTTTTTGTTAAACTATAAACATAAGTTTTATGCGGATGTGGTGAAATGGCAGACACGCATGGTTCAGGTCCATGTGAGGAAACTCGTGCAGGTTCAACTCCTGTCATCCGCACCAAACAAAAATTCGTAGCACAAAATGCTACGAATTTTTATTTTGTTGTTGTAAGTCTAATATAAAGTTCCTTGAAGCTAGATTTCTCTACTCCAAGGTCTTCAAATATACTATACGCCATTTCTATTGGAATTTTTAAAAAGCAATCATCGTCTTTAAGCATCTGTCTAATAATTCTAAGTTTTGCGAGCCTTTCTAAATCGCTATCATCCTTTTCTAGTTTTGCAATTAGTTTTTCATTTCTTTCACGGAGCAAGTTTATCATAAATATTCTCCTTCCTTCTATGGTTCTAGACCAATAATCTCGTGATAATGGTTTATATACTTATATTCCCAACTTTTAAATCTTTTTTTAATATCTTTCAAAGTAGATTCGTTAAATGAGCCCTCATTGTCATAAATTACATACCTTGTTTTATCATCTGGTTCCCTTTTGTCTTTAAAAGACATAACAACAAGCAGTTCATAGTCTGACTCTGGGTGTTTTACAGCCTTTTTAACTAAGCTAAAAGAGAAATCTCCCCTAATTTCTTCTAGTTCAAAAAGATTGTAGCACAACCTTCGCATATAGGTAATTGAATCAATTAAAGGCAAATTTAATCTATCCATTTGTTCTACAAGAATACCAAATTTTTCATCAACGCTTAGTTTATGGCTATTTTTATTTTCCTTGCAAAGCTTATTATAAAGCTCTTTCCAATAGCCAAACTGTGATATTTTCTCTTCATTAGCTTCGTCACTTTTATATATTTCTTGGCTAACTTTATATATAACTTTATCTAATAGAGGTTGAAAAGTTGATTTGTGAGCATCTAACCCCATTATTGGTCCATGCACTTTGGCCTCATATAAATCGCCACCTAAAATTTTCTTAGTAGAGTCAGCGCTTATAACAATATCATCAATTTTAAATCTTAAATACGAATGCCCTGGAGCACCATAAATATCGCTACCCCTTGCCTCATAGTTTATATTAAGCATATTTAGAAGCTTGCCGTAAATTCGAGTAAATTCATAACAAACAAGCGCGTTATTGCTTGGCGTTAATTGTTCTAGCCTAGTTATATCCTGATGAACTTTTGCCGATTTTCCAACCTCTTTGCTGGCAAAAAAGTATGGATCGTAGGTAAATGTTCTACACATTTTAATATAAAGATAAACTGCCTTTTCAAGATCGCTATAGTCTTTTGGCATATCCTCAAACAAATATTCAACGAGCTCTGGATTTAATTTAACTTCACTTAAAGCTGTATCTTTTGTTTGATTCACATTCTTAAAGGCATAGAAATCTATTATTTTCCCCTTATCTAGCTCGCTAAAATATTTATCGGCAAGGTCATCAAAAACATAGTTGTCTAAAAGACTTGTTTTAGTTGCATATGAGTAAACAACAAACAAAAACTGCTCTTTTGATAAACCACAAGTGTCCACTCCAAGAAAATTGCTAAACATAGCATTCTTGTAGTCTTCCATAAAAAACTTAACAATGTTTTTAACAGGCAAAGAGAAGTTATATTGTTCTCCCTCTCCTATAGAAACAGAGTATACCTCATCCGAGTTTAAAAGAGGCGAAGGTTCTACAAGTGATACAAGTGCTTCAATTTTCTTTTTTAACTTTCTAGTTGAGCCATCTTGTAGGCTAGATTGCAATATCTTTACAAATGCCGATTTTGCATACATAGTTAAAAGTTGGCCCTTGACATCATCACTAAACAAATAAACTTCGAAATTGCCCGAAGAATCTTTACGGCTTAAAATCTTTTTAAGATTTTCAAATATGAATGGTGTGGTTAAAAAATGCTTCAGCATTTCTACATCATAGGTAAAACATCTATTGTTTATTTCCGAAGTGTAATATTCTATTTTCTGTTTTTTGATTATTTTTTCAACCTCTTGAGTATACGGAACAATAAGCTCAAAATTTAAATCATTTTTCAGCCTTTTCCTTGCCTCTTCCTCAAGTCTTATTTCATCTTTACCTGCCATAATGCTTTTATTATACCACAAAGTTAAGGCTTGTCAATTTACAATTTTTATATTTCACGATAAGCGTGAATATTCATTTTTCTCGCATAAACCTACAAATTTTTACGCATACTAACAAAAAATATTACGAGGTAGTTTATGAAAAACACTCAATTTAATAAAAACAGCCAAACATCTGAAGATAAACAAGAAAATATGTCTAGCAAACAAAATAAAAAAAAGAAATCTAAAATTATTCTAACAAAAGAATGGAAAATTAGATATATTCCAGTTATAAGCGTGCTAGGCTTTTTACTTGTGCTGTCTATAATTTTAATATGTGTTTTACCAATGGCTCCAAGTGAAAGCGAAAAGAGTAAAACTGGCTGGCCATATCATGTTGTGGCACCATTTGTAGACCTATCTTCATGGGTACCATTAACAAATGCCTATAGTTTAAACGGCGTTCCAAATCTTGCACTAGTTGAAGAACAAACAGGAATTAGTTACTACAACCTAGGCTTTATTCAACCCGACATGACCACCCCACTCGATTCAAACGGGTCTATTCGCTACGGCTGGGGAGGCTACTATTCTTTAAGCGAAAAAGGTAACGATGGTTACCAGTACCCCAAAATAAAGCAAACGCTTGAAAGTTTAGACAAAATGGGTGCAATGTATACAATCTCGGTTGGTGGTCAGCTGGGCGATGCACCTTGGATAGTAACAACAGATGTAGATAAACTTGAAGAATTTTATATGGACATTATTGAAACCTACAATATTAAAAGGCTAGACTTAGATATTGAGGAAAGCAACCAGGTTCAAAGTGGAAATATAGCAAACGCTAAGGCAATAAAAAGGGTTCAAGACAAAACAGGCATTGAAATTGTTTTAACTATACCCATAATGCCTAGTGGTTGGCAAGACAAGCAGATCAAAATTATTCGTGCCTACCTCGACCAAGGAGTACACATCTCACTGATAAACTCTATGACAATGTGTTATGGTGCAGGCGTTTATTCATATGAAGACTACGGAGATGCCTCGGTTCGTGCAATTGAAAATAGTGTTAAACAGATGCAAGAAATATGGGCAAGCTATGGTAGTAGCTTAACCGAAGCCCAAGCATATGCAAAAACAGGTGCAACAGTAGACATTGGCTATGAAAGCGACCTCTATCCTACTTTCACAACGCAAATGACAAAAAAAGTTGTAGACCATGCTAAAAAACACAATTATGGAATGGTTAGTTATTGGTCTATAAACCGTGACGCAAAAATGGAAAGCAACAAAGGTGTTATAAATCAATACGACTTTCTTAATGAAATGAATAGTTTTTATAAATAAAAGCAAAACAAAAAACACCCACTAGCAAAACTCGCTTGTGAGTGTTTTTATAATATTATTACGCATAGCATCTTAAACTCTAGATAAAATGGGTATTTGAGCTAAGTATATTGTCAGACATAGTACCTATTTTATTCATATATTTTTCTATATATTGCTTTGCTCAACTTTGCTTTAAACCTAGTATACTATTATAGTAAAATACAAATTATTCCGCCCTTGTTCTCGTTAACAATCTTTGTCATTGTTTTTCTCATCTTAACTTCTGCCTCTTCTGGTATGTTGTTGATTTTTGCCGAGATACCATCCTGAACGAAACTAGAGAGAGGTTTTCCAAACATATTAGTTTCCCAAATACCTTGTGGGTTATTTTCAAAGCCTTCAAGCAAATATTTAACAAGAGTTTCGCTTTGCTCTGGAGAGCCAACTGCTGGGCAAACCTCTGTTTCTACATCTACTCTCATAATATGTAGGCTAGGAGCTGTAGCTTTAAGCCGAACAAGCGAACCATTGCCCTTTTTAACAATTTGTGGTTCTTCAAGCGTCATGTCTTCTAGGGTTGGGGTCACAACGCCGTAGCCCTTTTCTTTAACACTTTCTAAAGCAGACTTAATTTTGTCGTACTCGGTTTTTGCATAAGTTAGATACTTCATATAACTCATCAAGTAGAAGTCATCAACAATTTCTACCCCGCACTCTTGACTGAGCATTTTATAAAACATTTTAGAATTAACTGGAAGAGAATAGTGAATAGTGCCATCAGCTAAACTTAGAGAATTTAGGGCTAATGGGTCTATATTTTCATTATCTAAAAACATTGCTGAAAGCGCGCTATGCTCGCTCATCTTTGTAATTCCACTAACGCTTTCACGAATCTCGCTTAAAATATCTTGAATGAAGCTGTTTTCATAAGGCAGTGCTCTAACCCATTTTGGCAAATTAAACTCAATTAAACGCACTGGAAATTCATACAAAGCAAGCGTAATGATTTGATTTATATCTTCCACCGAAAGCTTTGAAACATCGCACAAAACAACAGGTGCACTATATTTATCGCGCAAAGCAGTTTCCAGCTTTTTAGCCTCATCACTATTAGGGTTTTGCGAATTTAAAACTATAACAAAAGGCTTCCCCGCCTCTTTTAGTTCTCTAACAACTCTTTCTTCTGCCTTAACATATGAAAGCCTGTCTATATCTGTAACAGAGCCATCAGAGGTAACCATAACTGCAATTGTAGAATGCTCAGATATAACCTTTTTTGTTCCTATTTCTGCCGCCATGCCAAATGGCATATCCTCGCTGCTCCAAGGCGTTTTAACCATTCTAGGAAGTCCGTCTTCCTCATCGCCAGTTGCCCCTGGGATCATATAACCAACACAGTCTATAAGCCTTATTTTTGCCTCAGCTCCCGACTCGAAGTTTATCTTAACAGCATTTGACGGCACAAATTTTGGCTGAACCGTCATAATGGTTTTACCAGCTCCAGACTGTGGCAACTCATCAATAATGCGTTGTTTTTCATGTTTATCCTTAACTTCTGAAAGTATAAGTTCTTGCACGAACCTACGAATAAAAGTTGACTTACCTGTTCTAACAGGGCCAACCACACCAAGATAAATATCGCCATTTGTACGCTTAGCAATATCATCATAAATTTCAAACTTATCCATTTTAACCCTCCGATTGTTTGATTGCTAATATATATGCGTTTGTTTTAGGCTATATTACAGAAAAACAAAAAAGTTGCACAAACGGCAACTTTCTGTTAATTATAAGTATTTATTTTAAGCTTATTTCTTCTTGTTTAAAACCTCGTCTTTAGCTCTTGCATATTCCTCTTCGGTTATAAGCCCTTCTTTTTTAAGGTTGTTTAACTTTTCTATTGTTTCAATGTCAGACAGTTCTTCCTCTTCAACTGTTTCTTTTGTTTCATTACCTGTTTCAGTTTCGCTAGCAGTTGTTTTTTCTGCATCCTCGGTTTTAACATCAGTAACAACAATATTGTTGTTAGAAATCATACATGCTGGAACTATAGATATAAGCCCTAGAGGAAATCCAACAATTGAGAAAAATATTGCCCAATTTATAAGTGACTGCTTTTTAACTACAAGTTGACTATCTGTTAAGTTAGCCCACTCCATATATCTTTTTGCACCAATAAAGCAGTATATAGCAACAGGAATAAGAATTATTGTAAAACAATACCCAACGCCAAATATAAAACCTAAAACTGCCATTATAGTGCACCAAACACTACTTTTATTCATTGCTTTTCTCCTTAAATAATTTTATGCTTCTACACTGAGAATAATAACATAGTAACCATTCTTAATCGTTTTGTCAAATCAATAGTGATATATAATTTAAGGCTAAAGGTCTTTTGATTTGGTGTTAGAAGATTTTTCTTTACTGTTTTTTTCGCTATAAAAACTGCTTTTTTGCGATGCTTTAATTTTCTTTTTGGTAGATTTAATCAAGCTAACTTTACTTTCTTTGCCGCAAAGTAGTCTTTCAATATTTGAGCGATGGGCATACCATGTTAGGCAAAAAATGATAAACAGTAATAAACAAATTATCTTACCCTCACCCTCTGGCATCGACTTTGCCTGTATTCCCTCATAAACAGTTAATGCCGTAACGCAAAGAAAGCTTGCCAGCGAACCATATTTGAAAATTAACCAACAAACTAACGCGCAAGCAATAACTATAAGGGTAACAACAGGGTCGGCCGCTAAAAACACGCCAAGCATACTAGCAATTCCCTTGCCGCCTTTAAACTTAAACACAACTGGATAAATATGCCCAACCATAACCGAAATACCAGCAATATAAAGGTAGATCAAGTTGCCATCAAATATAATATAAGATAAAAACGCTGGCAAAAAACCCTTTAAAATATCTAAAACCAAGTTAATCACGCCATAGCCAAGCCCAAAATTTCTAAGCACATTGGTGCTACCCGCATTTCCACTGCCAAGCTTTGTTATATCTTTATGCTTGCTTAATGCTAGCATCCTAGAAAAGCTAATATTACCAATAAAATATGAAACAACAATAATTATAAGGATATGCCACCAAACCATTACAAATCCTCCTCGCGTTTGGATTTAACAGTTATTTTTATTGGTGTTCCAGTAAAATCTATAGACTTTCTTATTGTGTTTTCAAGATACCTAGTGTAGTTATCGGTTATTAAACTTGTGTCGTTAACGAACAAAACAAAGGATGGCGGGCAAACTCCAGTTTGCGTACCGTAAAAGATTTTCAACTTTTTACCTTTCTTTGCAGGCGGAGCCGTAACCGAATATGCCGACTGCAAAATATCATTAAACGCCCCTGTAGACACCTTTTTGTTTGCATTTTCAAACACTTCACTAATAGCTGGCATTAGCTTATCCATTCTCTTGGCAGTTAGCGCAGATAGATAAACAGGCTTGAAATACGACATAAAGGCAAGGTCTACCTCAAGTTGTTTAGTGATTTTTTTCATTGTGTCGTTATTTTTTTCAATCAAGTCCCACTTATTCATTACAATAACAGATGGCTTATTCTCGTTGTGAGCGAGAGCACAAATTTTAACATCCTGCTCAGTTATAGGCAAACTAACATCAATAACAATCACAACAACATCTGCTCTTTTAATACTGTCTATAGTTCTAAAAATGCTGTATCTTTCAACAGTTTCATCTTCAATGCTACGCTTTTTACGCATACCAGCAGTGTCGATAATTAAATATTTCTTTTTATTATAGTTAAATGGGACATCAATCGCATCACGAGTTGTTCCCGCAACAGAGGAAACAATAACCCTTTCCTCGCCTGCAAGTCTATTTACAATGCTACTTTTTCCTGCATTTGGCTTTCCAACAATGGCTATTTTAATAACCCCATCGGTATCGATAATATCTTTTCTATCTTTAAAGTTTTTAACAACTTCGTCTAAAATATCGCCAATACCTTTGGCTTGCTGAGCTGAAACCCCAAAAGGCTCTCCAAGCCCTAGAGAATAAAAGTCGTATAAAGCTTCTGGCCTATACTCGTCTAGCTTGTTGCAAACAAGTATAACTTTTTTCTTGCTTTTTCTAAGCCTTTCAGCAACTTCATAGTCTGAAGAAGTTAATCCAGCCTTTGCATCCACAACATATAGTATTACGTCTGACATAGCAACCGCAATATCTGCTTGTTTTATAATATGCTTGGTAATTTCATCATCGCTGTCAAGTTCTATTCCACCCGTGTCAATAAGAGTGAAAGTATAGCCACACCACTCGGCGGTTGCATAAATTCTATCGCGGGTAACGCCAATTTCATCTTGCACGATAGAAATACGCTTCCCCACTATTCTATTAAAAAGCGTAGATTTACCAACATTACTTCTGCCAACAATTGCAACAACAGGAGTGCTCATCTTTCACCTCAAAACGATTATAACATTTAAGTTGAAAGTTTTGCAAGTAATTAAGCAATCTTTACTTTTTAACGGCAAACAACTCGCTAAAAAATCTTTTAGTTTTATATCTAGCAGTTTTAGAAAAAATACATACTATTCCAAGCACCGCAAAATAGAAAGCAATTGAAGCAAGTAGTATCCACACAAAGCTTATTGATGCGGTAGACTGCTTGTAGGCAATGCCAGTTATAACCGAGGCTTTACCCGTGCTATCAACAAGCTCAACATCATTTAAACTTTCTTCGCTAGCTCCGCTAGAGCCATAAAGCACCACATCCACAACTTTTGCAAGAGGCTTAGTAGACTTTAAAACAAGGTTTTTCTCTATATTTTCGCAACCCATTTCAAAAAGCATACCACGGCTTAAAAGTTGTTGGTTATAGTTACCCTTTCCCATGTAAATGTCTTTAATTAGTCCTGGATAAACCTCATCTGCATAGGCTTTAATGGCATAGGCAAACTCTCTATTTTCATAGTAGTTTTGGTTTGCCGTTCCTATAACCATCCTAACTTTACTCATTTCCACCCCATCAACGCTAGTAATAAACTCTCTTCTTGGCGTGCTATCTCGATGCAAGTCAAATAATGCATCAACGCCACCAGTATTTAAAATTGCCGAGGCTGTTACCTGACTTCTTGTATACGCGCCAGAATTGTGGGGCAAATGCAAATCTTCCCTATATATAACATCTATGCCAAGAGAATTTAAGTATTCAACAAACTTTTTCCCAACATCGTGAATACCGCCCTCGCCATAAATGCTGTCGTAGCCATCATTTGTGTAATAACTTTCATCGTTGTGGGTGTGATAAACGCCCACCTTTTTATTGGTTTTTGCTTTAACCACATTTTGCGGAGCCACCTTCTTTTTAACATTATATTTTGGAAGTTGCTCCTCTCCTAAAAACTCTGCCTTGCCCGTTTTAGTGGTGTTATCAACCTCAACTATTTTCCAAAGTTTATTGTCTTGGCTTAAATATTCATCCTCAACATCTACGCCCTCACCCTTAACTAGTACCACTTCGTCACCATTATTTACATTATAGATTGTGAAATAGTTTTTCTTTTTCTCTTCACTTTCAGCTTTAACTTTTCCTTTTGCCTCAAAACCACCGCTTGGCAAAGAACTAGCAATTTGTAACTTGGCAGGGGCAAACTTTGATGCTAAAACCACAACCATAAGCAAAAACACTAAGAAACTGCGCAAGAACGACTTGATTTTTTTCATTATTTTTTACCCCCTGCTTTTTGAGAATTTTTCTTTTTAGATTTTTCGTGCTTTTGCGAAGTTTCTGCGAAAAACTCACTATCAGAAGAGGTTTGCATCTTTCCATCACTCCCAACAACCAAAACAGCTTTACTTCCGTTTTTATTGAGTTTTCCATTCTTTTCGCTGTCAAAAGTATGGGTTTCAAAATTAAACACTTTCTTTTGTTCATCTTTATTTGCGGTTTCAAATGCTCTGCCCAAAAACTCACAAAGGCCTACCGAGATAATGGTTGAAATAATAATTGTTCCAAAAGCACCACCAACGCCAAGGCCTAAAACAGTTGGCGCACCTGTAGCCATATTAACAATAAACTGAATTAGCATTGCAAGCGACACGCCAAGAACCGAGCAAACAAACGCATTTCTACGGCTTCTTCCAAGCGCATACGCCACAATTCCTGCAACAATTCCATAAACATACATTGGGTCTATAACAATGTCTTCTGCTGTTTCTGACGGCATTACCCACTCAAGCCCATATATTATGCCCGCCACCAAAATTGTGCCTAAAAAAGCTCGAAGCAAGTCTCTGCTAAAGCCTGCAGAAATAAGCATGTAAATGCAAATTATAAAAGGTATTAAAAAGCCGCCTATAGAAAAACAAAAGTATTTACCAATATAAATTGGCGGAATAAGCAGTCCCACAACAATACTAAGCAAAACCAAAATCGCCTGTTTATCATTTAATCGCATTTGGTCTAGAATTCTTTGCCCTGCACCAAACATTATAAGAATTATAAGCGCTGATAAAATCCATAAACTAACAGACATATAAAAAAGCCTCCATCGTTTTTTTATTAGTATTTATTTAGGAGGCTTTTATTATTCTTAAATTTATAAATAAATTAAAATCTGGCGTTCTTTAGCTCAACCACTTTATCATTAAGATAATAAAGAACTGAGCCAGGCTTAAACCTAAAGGCTATTTTATAAGCTATAAGGGCTTGACTATCTGCCTCAAACTGCTTATTAACCGCATTTTTACCATACTTGCCATCTCCAACCAAAGGAAGCCCAACATGAGCCAAGTGCGCCCTAATTTGATGCGTTTTGCCAGTTATAAGCTCAACTTCTAGAAGCGTTCTCCCCTCAAGCCTTTCTAAAACCCTGTATTTGGTTTCAATAGGTTCATAGCCAGCAATAGGGTCGTCACTGATTTTCACAGTAGAGGTGGCGGGGTTTTTATATAAATACGCATAAAGGTGTTCCTCTTCTTTAAGAGGCCTGCCAACCACCATAGCAAGATAAAACTTGTCGATTGTTCTTCGTTTAAAAGCGTCTAAAAGTTCTAAATACGCTTGCTTATTTTTAGCAAAAACTACCAAGCCTCTAGTGTTTCTATCAATTCTGTGAACAGGGCTTGCCTTTTCGTTTTTTCCATGCAAATAATTATTAACTGAAAGCGTTAAATCATTATATTTATCGCTCTCAACCTCTATACCAACAGGTTTATCGCAAATAATTATATTATCATCTTCATACACAATGCTTGGCTTTAAACTTATGCCCTCTAGCATCTCTTTAGTGGCATAAATATAAACCTCGTCACCATTATGCAAGACAACGTTCTCATGAACTCTTTGCCCATTAACCTTTATATCTTTAAGCCTTAACAGTTTTTGAATTGATGCATAGCTCATTTTAGGAAATTTCTCTGTTATACATTTAACAAGCCTTGTATCCTTACCACTATAATTTATTATCTCCATGGCATTTCTCCTTACAACCATTGCAAACGCCCAAGCAAACTATTGTTTTTGTTTTTATCTTCTTTATTAAATATTTTACCACAACACAAACAATTATAGCAAGTAAAACAATTATAGCAAGGGCTACAAACCAAAGCCCTGTGCAAAACAGTTTGCCAAGCCCATAAACAAGCATGCTCATAAAATACGCCATTAAAAACTGCAAAACAACCGAGAACATGGCATTTTTTAACCCTATCTCCTTTTTCATAGAGATAACAGCTGAAACACATGGCGTGTATAAAAGCACAAACACTAAAAAGCTTATTGCAGATAGCGTTGTGAAATGCACATTTGATGACGCAAGATTTAGCGTATATGCAAGCCCAGCCACCGTTGTTCCGTTTATTATAGCTAGTGACGACACAACCATTTCCTTGGCAACAATTCCCGAAATTATAGCAACAACAGCTCCAACGCTTCCAAACCCAAGTGGCACAAAAATTACAGACAACACTTTTGCCACGCTTTCAAGTATGCTATCAGCACCTGTTGCTATAGTGTATTCTAGTTTAAAACTAAAATTATATAAAAGGAAAACAACCATGCTTGAAATAAGTAAAACGCCCCCAACCCTAACAAAGAAGTCTTTTGCACTAGTTAGCGCATCTTTAAAAATTTTTTTGGCATTTGGAAATCTGTATTTTGGCATTTCAAGCATAAAAGTGTCTTGTTCTTTACCTTTTTCTGCTGCCTTAAACACAAGCGAAACAATTAGCATTAACAAAATGGCAAACAGATATAGCGCAAGCACTATAAGTGGCTTATATTTATCAAAAAAAGCCGAGCATATAACCGCATATATTGGCAGTTTAGCACTGCAACTCATGTATGGCAAAAGAAGTGTTGTTCTGTTTCTTAGGCTTTTAGAGTCTAGATTTCTAGTGGTTAGGCAAGCCGTTGTTGTGCAACCAAAGCCCATAATAAGGCTAAAAGCCGACCTACCCGTTAAGCCAACTTTTTTGAAAAGCCCATCAAACATAAAGGCAACTCTAGATAAATAGCCAATGTCTTCAAGCAAGTTTAGGCATAAAAATAGTAAAACTATTTGGGGCATAAAGGTTAAAACGGTTAAAGCCCCACCCATAACCCCCTCTTCAATAAACCTAAGCAACGGTTCACTTACAATGAAGGTTTCTAGTTTTTGCATAATAAAACTTTCTATAACTTCAAACAGCCGCCCTATAATGCTAGAAAAAAAACTTCCAACGCTTCCAAAAGTTATAAAAAATACAGCCCCCATTATAATAGCAAATAGCACAAACGCCCAAAAACCATTGAGCATAAACTTGTCTAATTTGCTATAACCATAATAACCCTGAGGGTTATAACCACATTTTGTTAAAATTTTGTCTATCGCAATAAATTTAAATTTGCTTTCCCTTTCAAATTCTTGCAAAGAAAAGGCTTTAGTCCTTGCACGCCTTGGCGCAGGCTCAACCCTTTTCTCTTGCATTTTTTCAATTTCTTCTAAAAGGCAAGAAACTGATTTTTTCTTTCTAGCATCAATCTTAACAACCCAAGCTCCAAGCTCTTTAGAAAGGCTTGCTTCATTAAGCCCCTTAACTTCTTTTGCCATATTAACAGCAATTATTAACCTGTTTGTTCTTTCTTTAAGCTCTAAGGCTAAATAAAGATTCCGCCTTAGGTTGTTGGCATCTACAATACAAACAACTATTGCATCTTTGTTTTTTTCAATATATTCAGCTGATATTTGCTCTTCTTTTGAATAACTATCTAAACTATAAATTCCAGGCAAATCGCATAGAAGATATTTATTTTTATTAAAGCTAAACTCTTTTTCCTTAACCTCAACCGTAACGCCATGCCAGTTTCCTGCATGCTCGCTAGACCTAGTGATTGTGTTAAAAAGAGTTGTCTTGCCAGTGTTTGGGTTGCCCGCAAGTATTACTTTTTGCACCTATCCACCCCCAAAACAAACACTCGACTTGCCAAATTAAAGTCTAAGCACAGGCAAAACCCTCTTATGCCTACGAGCATAAGTTTAGACAGTTTATTTGTTTTTAGAACTTCTATTTTAGCCCCATCAAAAAAACCAAGCTCTATAAGCCTTTTGTGCCTCTTTTCGTCAAGATTTTTAATGCAGGCGATATTTGCTATGTCCCCTTGTTTAAGGTCTGTTAGCGGTTTTAAGTTCTCCATGTTAAAATATATTTTCTATTTGTTTTTATTATGAATAAAGAAAAAACAAAAAAAGCGCAGAGCCATTGCTCTGCACTGTATTGTTATTTAGAATCTTTGCCGCTAAGCAGCCTTTCATATTCGTTAACAAACTCAAAAAATGTAGAAATATCTTTAAACTTTTTATAAACGCTAGCAAACCTAACATAAGAAACTTCGTCTAGTTTTTTGAGCCCTTCCATAACATACTCACCAATAACCTTAGAGCTAATTTCTTCCTCATTTCCGTTATACACTTTCTTCTCAATTTCAGAAACCAAAAGGTCAATGTCGTGCATTGAAACAGGTCGCTTTTCGCAAGCCTTCATAATTCCAGACTTTATTTTAGACGCATTAAACTGCTCTCTATCTCCATTGCTTTTTATAACCAAAATTGGCGTTGTTTCTACTGTTTCATAGGTTGTGAACCTTCTTCCACATTTCAAACATTCACGCCTTCTTCGAATAGCGTTTGTTTCTTCAGTTGAGCGCGAATCTATAACCTTGCTTTCTTCATTTCCACAATATATACACTTCATAACACCATCTCCTTGTGTATTATGTGTATAATATAACACAATATCTTGTGTTTAACAAATAATTTTTAACATGTTTTAAAAATTATTTTTCTTTGCTTGGCGTTCGCCTATATCTTGCGTATATTTTATTCTCTTCTATTTGTTTTTCTGTGAGATTTGGTTTTTTAATATCTTCTTCAATTGGCGAAAGTTTAACTAGCAGCACATCTTCCCCTATCTTTTTAATGTTGCAAAGAGGTATAAAAATATCTTCATTTTTCTTAAATAGCTTTTTTTCAGCAGGAACAATAAACCCAAGCACCATGCCCGTGTCTTTATTGAAAGATATATCAACAATTCTGCCTAGTCTTTTGCCATCGTAAAGATTTATAACTTCTTTACACCTAAGCTCTGAAAAAGATATCTCCATACTTAATATTTATGATAAAAATCATAATTTGTTGCCTGTTTTATTCATTTTACACAAAGTTTTAAAAAATTTGGTATAAAAACAATGCCCTAGCCCAAACAATATAAGCAAATCTAATAAAGGAGCAGGGTTATGCCAAATAAAGTAGTTATTTGCGGTATAGACACTTCAAAACTTCCAAAAGCCACCAATCAAGAACTCGTTGAGCTTATGAAAAAGATAAAAAAAGGCGAAGAAAGCGCAAGAGAACAATTTATAATGTATAATATGAGGCTAGTTTTATCTATATGCGGCAGATTTCAAACCACCAAAAACAACATAGATGATGTTTTTCAAGTTGGAACTATTGGCTTAATTAAGGCTATAGATAATTTTAACCCCGACATAGGCGTTAGGTTTTCTACCTACGCAGTTCCCATGATTATTGGCGAGATTAGAAGGTTCCTGCGCGACAATAATAGCGTTAAGGTAACAAGAAGTTTAAGAGATATCGCCTATAAAGCACTAAGTGCAAGGGAGCGCTTGCAAAAAAATTCGTGTGACGAGCCTAGCCTTAGCGACATTGCCAGTGAAATAGAGGTGCCTTTAAGCGATGTTGCCTTTGCTCTAGACGCCATAAGCGAACCCCTTTCCCTCTACGAAACTGTTTATAATGATGAAGATGGAAATTTCCTTGTTCTAGACCAACTTAAAGACCCAACCAATGAAGACTCATGGCTAGAAAAAACCGCCCTTAAAGAAGCTCTAGTGTCGCTTAATTCTAGAGAGCGAGAAATACTAATATTGAGATACTTTAAAGGCAAAACGCAAACAGAAATTTCAAACGAAATAGGAATCTCGCAAGCGCAGGTTTCAAGGCTAGAGAAAAACGCCATTAAAATATTAAAAGATGTTTAGAAAAACAAATATAAAAGAGGCAAACTTGAAGTGAACCCCGTAGGGTTCACTTCATAGATGCCCTCTTTTTTATTTAAAAAACTAAAACCTATTTCTTCAACAGTACTCTCGCCTTGGCACTAAGCATAAATAAAATTCGAAGAATTAGCGACATGGGAAAATTCGAAGAATTTTTGCCCCCTAAAAAACCTCGGTTTATTAACACAGCCTCACAAAGCCCACAACTTTTGCTCCCATACTAAATTTGTGCTTTGCATAATTTTATAAAGCCCAAAGACTTTTGATCTCAACTTAGGTTTAGTTCTCTCCATAAGTCCATAAAGCCCAAAGACTTTTGCTCCCCTAGCCAGGGGAGCTGGCTACAAAGTAGACTGAGGGGTTGTTTTTGCATGATGTCTAACCTCAGCCAACTTTAGTTTTACTACCTCTCAGTCACTATCGTGACAGCTCTCCTAGCAAGGAGAGCAATGAAAATTGGTTATCCACTTGTTTCCCTCCCTAGACAGATTGGGGTGTGTTGTTTTGCCCCCAGCTAAAGCTTGGTTTCTTTGCATAAATCTTATAAAGTCGAAAGACTTTTGCTCCCCTAGCCAGGGGAGCTGGCTAGCATGCTAGACTGAGGGGTTGTTTTGCATTTATCTAACCTCGTCCAACTTTAGTTTTACTACCTCTCAGTCACTATCGTGACAGCTCTCCTAGCAAGG
>ENA-OZAF01000264-OZAF01000264.1-human-gut-metagenome-genome-assembly--contig:-NODE-264-length-24669-cov-6.867596_pt1 | contig 24669 bp, 19 predicted proteins | sample MGYA00244207_ERZ653498 | MGnify/ENA primary metagenome ERZ653498 (study PRJEB26926, sample SAMN06165156) | human gut metagenome | biome: ENVO:00009003; feature: ENVO:2100002; material: ENVO:00002003... | reverse complement strand
TCATTTACAGAAAAGTCAGGCGGCAGGATCATATGGAAGCAATTATGGTCTGTTTATCGCCGCAGATGGTACGCAATTAAAAGAAGTGGAACGCAGAGCTGAGATATCTGATATCGGCATCATGTGTACGGAGGGCATCCTGAAAGGAAATGAAAATGGCGGCTTTGTCAGTGCGGATGAAACGGTCAGGAAAATGCTTCCCTATAATCAGGAATATGTGTTGAAGGAAGGTACCTATCCGGAAAAGGCGCAGGAAATTGCCGCAGGACGCGCTTTCTTTGATGCAGTGGGATACCATGATGTAAAGGTCGGAGACACCGTAACATTGGAGTACCGTTCCGGCATGCAGTCGGAATACGCACCGGTGGAATTTACTGTCAGCGGGATTTTATATGACCGGGATGAATATACCATCGAGGCTTCCTATGTTGTATTCGGTTCGCAGGATTTTTATAATGAGCGTGTTGCGGAGGGTGACAGGCAATATAATATCTATTTTACCTTGAGCGATTCTGCAAATGTATCTATGAATAATGTTGCGCCTGTTATAAAAGAAATCGCGGATTCCTGCGGCATTGACCAGAAAAACGTGATCATCAATGACCTCTACCTGCAGTGGGTATTGCAGCCGAGCTATGAAATGATTGTGGTTTGTGGAACCCTGATCCTCGGAATCGTGCTGTTTTCCGTTGTGGTCATTTATAATATCTTCCAGGTCGGGATCGCCCAGAAGGTTCAGGAGTACGGAAAAATCAAGGCGCTGGGTGCAACCAGAAAGCAGATGAAGCAGTTGATCTTTCGTGAGGGCATTCTTCTGGCGGTTCCTTCGATACCGCTGGGGCTGCTGTTTGGTTTCCTGATTGCAAAAGTCAGCTTCAACTGGCTGGTGGAACAGGGAAATCTGGTATCGTCCGGAATCAAGAACCATCAGGTGCCTCTGTTTTCACTGACAATTATGCTCATCTGCATTTTTGTATCGTTTCTTACGGTCGTTTTGGCTCTGCGCAAACCCATGAAAATTGTTTCCCGGATTTCACCCATCGAAGCGACACGGTATCTTGGCGGCTCCAAAACGCAAAAACAGGGCAGACGAAAAGGCAGAAAAGATGTCACCGTTTTCTCCATGGCAATGGCAAATGTGACAGGCAATCCGAAAAGAACCATTGCTACGATTCTTACCATGGGGCTTTCCTGTGTATTGTTTGTAATTATCTCTAATTATGTTGGGAATATTGACACGGAGCACGAGGCGCGGATTGCAATCAACCATGGACAATTTGAGTTGCAGCTGGATTATTCCCAGAATTATGATGAAGCCTATTCGGAGAATAATCTGGACACAATCCTACAGAACAACCCACTGAATGATTCTTTGATGAAAGAAATCAAATCCATCCCCGGTGTAACGGATGTACTGACGAGAGAAATCGTCTCTGCAGATCTGAACGGAACAAAATTTCCGGTTGCAATCGTAAATCAAGAGGATTTTGAAATGATGCGCGGGGATGGCGATATCGGTTCCATGGACTATGCACAGGCTGTCAAAAACGGGGATGTTTTCTTTGGCTGGTCCATGTGGATGGAAGCTGACGGGTATTCTGCGGGTGCACCGATTACATTCAACTTTGATAACGGAAGCGGAACCTATACCTATCATGGAAAAATCGCAGGCTCCTTTGTAAGCGCGGACACTTATCTGGTCATTCCGGAAGAAGTATACCGCTCTGTAAATCCGAAAGGGACATCTTATGGATACCTGTGGGTGGATTGTGCTAAAAAAGATGTGACATCTGTGGAACAGAGTCTGAATACTTTGATTTCTAATACTTCTCATATCAAGCTGAACACCTATCACGCAGAATTGCAAACCGCAGAATACGCAAGCCGTATGATGAAGCTTGGCTGCTATCTGTTCATGGCAATTGTCGGTCTCATTGGGTTTATGAATCTGGCAAATACCATGATTATCAATATCACCACGAAGAAGCAGGAATACGGTGTGCTGCAAGCGGTAGGCATGACCAATAAGCAGTTGAATCTGAGCTTACAAATACAGGGCTTGATTTTTACGGTTGGCACCATCTGCGTCGCACTTGCTGCCGGTCTGCCCCTTGGCTATGCACTGTTTTCCTATGCGAAGCATAATGGGATGTTTGGAATGAACGTTTATCACGTTCCTCTTATCCCGATTCTTGTTATGATTCTTCTGGTTGGTATTCTACAAATTGTGCTTTCCCTCGTTTTAAGCAGTAATCTGAAAAAGGAAACGCTGGTCGAAAGAATCCGGTATCAGGGATAGTAGATTCTATAAAAAGCAAGCTGCCGCTCAAGATGGGCGGCAGCTTACCTTTATAGTGATTCAAACATAAAAGTCAAATTTTGCGAGACTATCCCATACTTTGTGTAAACCTCCAGTGTGGTGTATACGGATATCTCTGTAACGTACTGATTGGAAAATAGAACGACAGAGTGTTATGAAACCCACCTCTCCCTTTTCTCCCTCGCTGCGGCTATGGAAACCGTGGAAAACCGCAAGCGGTTTTCGCACCGTTCCCACAGCCTGCTCTCACCCTCTTTTTCCTCTCTGACTTTCTCCCCATACAGAGAAAAGTTTTCATTTTTACTCCAAGAGCGCGCAGTTACCGTGATGGGTAGAGCGCAGTATGTCAATACGGCATAGAAAAACGAACGGCACATAGGCGATTTTATCCTCGAAAGAAGCCCCGAAACGCAACATAAAAGAAGCCCAGCACCACGCCGTTTGACGTGATGCTGGGCTGTTCCTGATTACAACGATTTTCAGCGGATGAAGCAATGCTCTGCTTGCAGATAGCTCTTTCGCATTTTGCTGCATGGCGTGGGAATGTACTGTTTCGCAAAATCTCATGCGCAGAAGTGTACCGTGTACACTCCATCGTGCTTTACTTTCCGATGTGCTTTTTTCGTGCAGGGAGAAAGAACTTTACTGTTTTCACTACACTCGATTTTAGCACGGCGTTTTTACTGCCCTCACAGTCGATTTACTCTGAAATTAAGCCAAAATGCCGCAGCGCATCCTTGATTGCCTCAACCTTTTCGGGCGGGCAGGGATGATACTCATGTTTTCTCTGCTCCACCGCATTCGGTGCTTTGTGCATATCCAGTCCGACCATACGTTTTACCTCGGCAATATATGCCGTATGGACTTTGAAGCTGTACTTCTCCTGCACATACTCCTGAATGCCCTTGTAGGTCGGATGCTCCTTGACCTCGCCGGTTTCCACTTCCATTCTGACCTCAACCGTCAGTGGATTTGTTTCCCGTGACAAGAGGACGACCGTCTCAATATGTGCATCATTGTCCAAACTCAAGCTCATATCTTCCTCTATGATCGGCAACTTGAACTTGATGGACTTGAGCCACTGGCCGTTAGGCTTCCGTTCCTCATAGATCTGGACTTCGGATAGCAGCGATTCCATGAGCTGCCTCTTTTCCTGATCGTCCATGACGGAATAGAGCTTATCAAAGAAAATCAGCACCTTGTAGATGTTGTCGCCTGTCAGCTTTTCCGCCTCAATCGCCATCTTCTTAGCTCTGGCGGCAACGAGCTGGTTTTCTGTATCCTCGATCTTATCATACATCTTGTAAAGTCGGTCATCAAGGTCTGCTTTGCGTTTGATGTAGTGCTTATCGTCCGGGTCGAGGGAATCAATTTCCTCCATCAGCCGTACCTTTACGGAATAACTCTGGCGAAGCTGCTTTTCGTAGTTTGCAATCTCCTGTTCGATAGCGGAGGTATCCACTTTCATGCTGATCTTTTCCTGCATCATGGCGGCAAATTTCGGATTGCTTACCAGCTTTACAATGACCTCCGCAACGGCGCTGTCCAGCAGTTCTTCATTGATCTGCTTCTTGAAGTCGCATTTATGACCGCGCGTCATCGCACGGTGCTTACAGCCATAGTAATAAAAATCCTTGTATTTTGAGCCGTCCGCCTTATGTTTGATGCTTTTGTTTCCATACATTCCTACGCCGCAGACCGGGCATTTCACAATACCGGACAGCAGATGAATTTTGGTGTCCTTGCCCCTGTTGACGTGTTCGTATTTTTCCGCTTGCGCCAGCAGCTTGACCTGCGCCTCGTGCCATAGTTCTTCGGAGACGATTCCCTCATGCAGACCATCTACCAGCAAATAATCGTCTTGTTCTACCAGCCGGTAATCATTTCGGGTGCCATGCACCTTCTCCGTTCGACGTCTGCCATAGGCGATTTTCCCGCAGTATACCGGATTTTTCAGAATCCTGCGGATCAGCGCCGCATCGAATAAGGGATTTTTTCCGTTTTGCCTTTGGATTTTGCGAATCCCGTGGGTTGCAAGGTATTTTGCAAGGCCGTTTGCGCCGGTATCCGTATGCACATACTGGTCAAAAATCACGCGGATTGCCGCTGCTTCTTCCTCATTGATGAAAAGTTGTCCCTTTTCCAGCTTGTAGCCATAAGGCGCAAAGCCGCCGTTCCATTTTCCTTCACGGGCTTTCTGGATTCTGCCCTCCATTGTCTGCACACGAATATTTTCACGCTCAATTTCAGCCACAGCCGAAAGAACAGAAATCATCAGCTTCCCCGCATCCTTAGAGGAGTCGATCCCGTCCTCCACGCAAATCAGGTTGACGCCAAAATCCTGCATAACCTGCAAGGTGGACAGCACATCTGCCGCATTTCTGCCGAAACGCGAGAGCTTGAACACCAGTACATAGGACACGCCGTCTTTACCGGACTTGATATCCTCCATCATGCGGTTAAATTCTACACGCCCTTCAATGGACTTTCCGGATTTAACGGCATCCTCATACTCACCGACAATCTCATAGTCATTGAACTCGGCATAGGCTTTCATTCTGGATTTCTGTGCATCCAGAGAATATCCGTCAATCTGCATAGCGGTGGACACCCGCGTGTAGATATAGACTTTTATCCTTTCTTTTTTCATTGTCATATCCTCAGTCAGCCCTGCTTGTTATCCGTTTTCTGCTCCAACAGCTTGATAGAATCCAAATAATCCTGCTCCACTTCGCTGAGGGTGCGGGCTTTGTATTTTCTGTACTCGCCGGTTGCCTTGTCGATGGCCTGCTTGTGGCTGACGCTTCCGTTGCCAACCAGCAGCTGCTCTCCGCTCATGGTCAGAATCCGATCCAAATGCGCCGACCAATCCTGCATGGTCATTGCCTGTTCTCGCTCCGCCTGTCGTTCCGCAAAATCCAGATAGCCGGACACAAGCTGTCCCATCGCCAGAAGCTCTTTCTCGTTCAGATAGTTCTTGGCAACTACCGCCTCTTTCAGCGTGGGCTGGCTGCCCGAAAAAGTGGTCAGACCCATGAATTCCTTCTCCGCGTCGGCACGTGTGTAAATGACCTCCGCCGCTGTCTGCCCGTGAATGGCATAGTGGATTTTGTTCTGGACTTTCTTGAAAAACTGAATAGAGATTTCCGCTCTTGGGTCATAGTCAATGCTGGTGGCGTAGATTTCAAGCACCTGACGGTAAAACACCTTTTCGGAAGCGCGGATGTCGCGGATACGCTCCAACAGCTCCTTGAAGTAGCCACCGCCGCCCAGATTTTTCAGGCGCTCATCGTCCAGCGCGAAGCCTTTTCGCATATACTCCTTCAAAATTCCCGTTGCCCAGATGCGGAACTGCACGCCGCGCTGAGATTTCACACGGTAGCCAACGGAAATGATGACATCGAGATTATAGTAATCCACCTGATAGGTTTTGCCGTCAGCGGCAGTTGTTGCGAAATTTGCAACAACTGCTTCCCGCTTCAATTCGCCCTCAATGAAAATGTTCTTGATATGTCTGGAAATGGTAGATTTGTCTCGCTGAAACAGCTCCGCCATCTGGTCGATAGAAAGCCAAACGGTATCTCCATCGAAGGTCGTTTCGATCTTTGTCAAGCCGTCCTCTGTGGTATAAATCATCATTTCAGAATTGTTCTGCTCATTCTCCCGGCGTTCCATGGTCGCTTCACCTCGTTTTCTGCCATTGCAGGAGCTTTGGCCCCTGCAATGGCGGTTTGGACAGTTATTTCATGATAATTATATCATGCCGCTTTCACTGATTCAATATCGTTTTCGTGAATATTCTTATCGGCATCATCTTTTTCAGACACGGCTTCCTCTATGACGAGATTGGGCAGCGCGTCAAGATTCAGAACCGCGGCATACTTTTCAATCAAATTTGCCAGCAAAGCGGCGAAGCCGCTCCATTCATCTACCATAGGCAGTCTCCCTCTCTTTCTCCGTTCTGTGCGTATATGCCGCCAGCACTTCCTTCGGAATACGATCCAGCACGGCGACAGCATCCTCATAGTCCCGGTGCAGTTTGGCATCGGCCAGCTTTTTCAAGGTGCTTTCCTGCGTGGCCTTGTCCAGCGACTGCTCCAACTGCTCTGTTTTCTTTTTCAGCTTTTTATTCTCGGCGGTCGTAACCGTGAACGCCGTATTGTACTTTTTCAGCGTCGTGTGCATCTGCTCCACGGCCGGGATATACTTGTCCAAAAACGCACCGATTTCTGCCGCTTTTCCCTTGGCGTTGAACGCATTGACGCCTGCAAGCAATTCTTCCAGCTTGGCCTTCTGCTTGGTCAGGCGCGTCATCTCCTTGAACACCCTTGGCGGGATATGGTCACGTCCGGTTTCACTGGCGCTCTCGCCGCGTTCCAGATCGGGATATTTTCTGACCATGTGCTCCCAGAACCTGTCCTGCCACCGTGTCAGCTTTTTCTTGTTGCCGACGATCTCCTTGGCGCAGAGCCGCCCGTCCTCCGTCAGCGGGACAAAAGAAAGGTGCATATGGGGCGTTTTCTCGTCCATATGCACCACGGCGGATATGATGGTTTTCGGGTCTTGGTGCTGCTGAATAAAGTCCAGCGCCTCCTGAAAATAGGCTTTGACCTCGCCCTTTTTCTTACCCTTGAAGAACTCCGGGCTGGCCGTCACCAGCGCCTCCACCACACGCACGCTGTCCGAGCGGACGCGGCAGCCTGCTTCTACAATCTGCTTTTCAGCCTCGGCACGATACTTACGCTGTGGCGTAATCAGGTGAAAATTCAAGTGACTGCGGCTCTTGTCGATGTCTGGATTGCTGGCGTAATTCTCTTTTGTGCGCTCATTGTGCGACTCAATATTGGAAATCTCCGGCCCTTTGTACTTGGCAAAGCGAAGGATGGCAAACTGTGGCTTACTCATTTAGTTCGCCCTCCGTTTCTGCCATACGAGATCATAACCCAGCGCGTCGGCCAACTCCACGACCTCTTTGTAGCGGATGCTCTCCCTTTGCAGTTTGGCAGACAGGTTGGAAACGCTGTCTGACCAGCCATATTCATCATGAAGAAGATCGACAACCTCCTGCATGGTAAAACCGGCGCGGACGATCTGCGCCTTGATTTCGTTGCGTACATTCATATTCAAAATCCCTCCAAAATTCAGATCATGAAGCAGCGAAGCAGGTACGCTCTCCAACGCATCCGCTTCGCTATATCGTGAAAAATTCTATTGTCGTCAAATCCGCTCAGAATCGCCGTTATGATGTCCTGTTCACAGGTGACACCTATCGACTTTTCTGCTCCGTGTGGCTTTGCGCTAAACCGTGTGATTCCACACGTTTCAGCACATCTGCGTTCCTGTTCCGAGAAGCGCGATTCCGTGAAACCATTTCTGCCAACAGTCAAATAGTTTGCGAATTTCACTTGGCTTGATTTCTCGCTCCAAAATACAGCGGTAAACTCGGCAGTTTTTCCATATAGCGGCGTTTTGGAAAAAACAAAGCGTACATACGTACATGGAGCGGTGGCGGGAAAATTCATCGCCAGTCCTCCGGTACGTACGTACGCTCTGAGACATCAGAAAACCCGTTTATATTGGGTTTTGCAATCGCCTCAATACCGAAAAAGCCCCATACGCGCCGTCCGGCAGCGTTGGTGATCTTGTTGCAGTATTCCAGATTGTACTTGCTCTGACTAGCAATCACGCTGTCACTGAAGCTGCGGCGCTTTAGCGGCGTCAGATTGTTTTCCTCACACCACATCCGGTAAATCTCGTACAATTCCTTGGAACTGATGGTGCAGTCTGCTTTCAGCCGGATATAGCCCTCCGATTCCAGAAAATCAAAGACGTTGTTGTTATCCCGCTTGACTGCCTCCCGGTTATCCCGTGTGCGCTGGCTTTCCGTGAACTTGAAGTTATTAGCGACAAGCCGCCGCAAGCCCTCAAACGCCCAAAGGAAAATGCCCTCGGCCTCTGCCTTCATCTTTTCGGCAAGGTCAGGGTCATCCACCCGTCCGGCAGGTTTTTCCTTGGTGGTCAGCACAAGCTGTCTGCGGTAAAATCCGTCGCTTCGGTCATAGAGTGCTTGCAGGTCGCCGTTGGAGAATGCCAACAGGCGGGCGAACATCCAGCCTTGATAACTCTGCTTGCCTTTACGTTCCAGATCCATCTTACCTTGGGCGGTCACGATGGACTTCACATAGTTGGTCTGCCGCAGCGCCTCCATCCGCATATCGTCATCCACGCACAACAGAATGTGTTCCAGATCCGCGCGGGCAAAACGGTTTTCGGAAATCTTCCCGATGCTGCCATCCTTCATGTTGCTGCCAAGAAGCGCACCCAGCACGGCACCGATCTGCGATTTCCCTTCGCCGCCGTTTCCTTTAATCACCATCATGCGCTGTCCCTTGTTGCTGGGAATCAGGCAATAACCGATGAACTCCTGCAAGGTGGGAATATCCTCCGCGTAAAGAAGTCCATCCAGAAAGGAAAGCCACCGAACGGGAGCCGGTGCGTCAGGGCGGTATGCCACCGGCAGTCTGCTCCGTACAATGGTCGGTCTGCCCTCGGTGAAACTGCCGTCCAGCTTCAAAGTGCCGTTTGCCAGATGGACTCTATCTGCTTCCGGTGTAAAGTCCTCTACATGAGCTGCTAGCTTCATCACTTCCAGAATGTTGGTGATCTTGCGGGGAATATTGTTCACGGCGCAGCACTTTAGTTCCTCATAGATTTCACCCCGAAGCGGCAGATCGTCGGCTACTCTGCCGTCCGGTGTGAAAAACGCACCATTGGCAAAGATGATTTTCCTGCTGCTCAGAAATTCATCACAGAACAGCGCCTCATTGATATTTGTGCCGTCAAACCAGATGGGCGCGTCTAAATTAGCTGATTTCCGTTTCGTCACGGGCATCCACCTCCTTTTCCGTCCGTTTCAGGCGTTCTTCCATTCGGTCGATCATGCCGTCCTTTTGAAGCATATCCACAGTTTTCACACGAACCTCCAACTCCGCAAAGGTTAAAATATCTGCCAGATCCTCGATATAATCGAGCATCTGGCAGGCTTCCACAAAGCGGTCATCAAGAGTATCCTCCGGCGTTTTGGGTGCGTACTGCATCTTCCAATGCTCCAAAAGATGCAGATAATCGCACAATATCCGCTGACAATGCAGCGTCTCATTCTGGAACGCCTTTGCCAGCGGATATTTCGGTTTCCACAGCGCTGCCGTAGCCGGGGGCTTGTCCGGGTCGATCCCAAAGTCATACGCCAGTTTCTGTGCCGCCCCATAGTTGCTTAGATTGAACAGTCTTGCCACAAAATCGATCACATCACCGGTAGCCCCGCAGCCGAAGCAGTAGAAGTAGTCCTCGTTCAGCTTCATGCTGGGCGTGTGGTCATTGTGGAAGGGGCAGCAGGCCATATTGCCGTGCCCGACCTTCAAACCGTAGTGTTCGGCAGCTTGTCTCACCGTGACCGCTGCCTTGACGCTTTCAAACAGATTCATACAAAATACCTCCGTAATTTTTTTAACAATTTCCTCTTGTCACCTGAATATACGGAGAAAAACGGGGTGAGCCGGAAAATCCGGCATTTCCGCAAAAAAAAGAAAAAGCCGCCCTGAATTTTTGCAAAAATGCAAAAATTGCAGGACGGCGAATGTTCACAGGATATGCCTTGATATTATTCCACTTATTGAATATAATAAAGTTAGTTTTGGGGAAGGAGGGCGAATGCGCATGAAATACCTGTCAACCTTTGAAGCAGCAGAGAAATGGGGTATCTCACACCGGCGAGTGAGCGTTCTCTGTAATGAGGGGCGCATCACTGGCGCACAGCGGGCGGGAAGCCGCTGGATTATCCCGGAGAATGCGGAAAAGCCTTCCGATGCCAGAATCCGAAGCGGAAAATATATCAAAAAGCCGACAGAGGAAAGGGGGACATAACCAATGGAAAACACCTTTTTACCCGGTACTGTCCGGGAGCGCATTGCCGATCTGATGAAATACCATAAAGTATCCCAGACAGACCTTGCGCTGAAAATCGGCTGTGGAGACAGCTTGCTCAGCCGGTTTCTGACCGGAAAGACAGACAAGCTTGGAGACGAAAACATTATCCGCATTGCCAGAGTCTTTAACGTCTCCACCGACTTTCTTCTGGGCATAACTAACGTCCCTGACAAAAAGAATTATGCCATTGACGAGCTGGGCTTATCTGCACAGGCGGCAAGAAACCTCTATGCCGGAAAAGCAAACGCTCAGGTGGTCAATTACCTGCTGGAAAGTCCCCGCTTTCTTGATCTGACCTACATATTAGAGCAGTATTTCAACGACACTGTTGCCGCCGGGTATGCTGCGCAGAATCAGTTATATACAACTATCAGCAGCCTGACACGGAAAACGGTAAAAACAGAAGCTGGCGAACAATCTGCACGGGACATCGCACATTTGAGAACATCGGTTTATCAAGCTGACCTTGCCACCATTGAAAATCAGTTTATGCTGGCGGTCAAGGAAGTGAAAAAGGAAATCGGCAACGACTTTGCCGCCATGCAATCGATGACCGCAGAGCAAGCTAAAAGAATGTTTACAGAGGTTGCAAAGGGACAGGATATGACAAATCCAACCATTACACCGGAGCAGGTATCCGAGCTGATTATCGGCAGTGTAGCTGGCTTGGATGGTGTCAATCGGGATGCGTTGAATACGCTTGGACAGGCGTTGACAGGCTTTTTCCAGACCACCTTAGAGCAAGCCTCATCACAGGAGAAGGACGATGAAGAAACAGGATAATGAGCAGCTCTGTGCGCTGGCGCAGAAAGGGGACACAGAGGCTCGTGACCTTCTTCTGAAAAACAATCTGGGTTTCATCCGCAAAACTGCCAATGAGATTTATTTGAAATCCAATCTGGCAGAGAGTGACCTCAGTACAGAAACCAGCGATCTGGAACAGGAGGGCTGCCTCGGTCTGCTGACCGCCATTCCCCTCTTTGACAGCAGTAAGGGCATCAAGTTCTTGACTTACGCCGCACCGTTCATCCGCAACACCATGACCGACCTGATACGGGATGTTTTCTCCCAATATGAGCAGAGAATGACCAGCACCACAGACGGACTTGCCTTGCAGAAAATCCGGTTGGATGAGATCCTTCCCGGTGAGGAACGGCTGCTGCGCATTGAAGCCATTGCCGATCCGACCGTCAAGTCTCCGGAACAGATTTATGTGGACAAAGAAACCATGCGTGAGCTGTACGAAGGTTTGGGCAGACTTTCCGAGCGTGAGCAAGCCTATCTGCTGTACCGCTATGGCTTTACGGACGATGTGGAGCATACGATGATCGGCTCAGCAATTCATTTCAATCTGAGAGAGAGCCGTGCAAAGACATTGGAAGATACTGCAATGGATAACCTCTGGCTGGAACTGCCGTGGTGGTTTTAGTGTGTCGCTGCGGCGGGACGAGGGCTGTATATACCTCTGCTTCCGTCTCCGGCCAGTCGGATTTTGCTTCTCAAAAATCCTGCATTTGTGTCACCTTGGTGTCACAAAATCCGCCTGTCCTACTGACGCAGAAAAGTGTCCGCCAACCGCTATCTGCCCGTACAGCAGATGGCGAAGCCAGCCCCTTTCCCGCGTCAGCCGGAAGCAAAGGTATAACACACTAGACTTTCCTGCGGAAAATCGTGTGCCAACAGGGATGCTTCTCGCCCCTATTGGAAACCCAGCGCCAAGGAGCTGCGCCCCTCTGGACACCCCTCGTTTTAGTCACCTATGAAGATACAACTATCACAACTTGCACATTCATAGCCTCCTAAAACATAACCTTCCGCAGAATTCATCTTCACATTGGATGAAATCTGCGGAAGGTTTCGTTTGGTTATTACCTAGCTTCACCACAAAAGTATCAAAGTTGCAGAAGTTGTGAAGACGCCTAGATATTTTGATTCTTACTCAATGACACCATCTGTATCGAAGATATGGTCTAGCTCATCTGTGTTTATCGCACGAGAAACCTTTTCATGGATTGCGGTTTTATACATATCCAGTCGTCTGAACTGAGTTCTTCCCGCTGCATCCTTACCCATACGGATGAGCTGGATTCTACCGACACCCGGATTCTGCCTTGCGTATTCTGCAAAGCCCTTAGCTTTTCCAAGATTGTCCTTAAAGTCTGCGCTGTGTGGCTCAAGGATATCAATCACATAGCCAAGATGCTCATCTTCGCGCACTATGATAAAATCGGGATAAGTCGGTTTAATCTCTCCGTTGATTTCATATGGAATGCACAGTGCCCATGACGCTCTGGAAGGATTGCGAATCCAGCAGACAAAATCCTGTCGCTTTTCTTCCTCTGCAATAAGATCAGCCTCCCAGCCGTTTAGCTTCAGTTTTGCTGTTCCTGTGGCATCACTAACGAACAAGTGATCACGGTATTCTTTGCCACCGGCCTCATGCGGAACCTGTATTGTCTCCGGAAGACGGAAGTTATGCTTGCTGACCACATCACCGTCAGAGACGATGCTGTCGTAATCTCTGCGGATTTTCTCTGAGTCGATAGTGGCAATATATCTGCGATAATTATCATTTAGTTCGTGGAACCGATTTTCCGCATAGGCATGAAGTCTGTTCATGCAGTCCTCGTCAGCAACAAAAAGGATGACGTCTACTTTAAAAGCCGTGAGGTCGCTGAAGTTGCCATACTTTTTGCCGTATGCCATACCGATGCCTTCGCGTCCCAACTTCACATCGGCAATCTGGAACTGGCGTTCAATGTCTGTATCGGTCGTCGTAAACATATCATGAACAGAATAGTTGTCCACAGTCTCGCCGAACACATCAAAAATCTGCGTGGCAAGCTTGAACTGTTTCACCTGCTGCACGAGGTCATCGTACTTGCCCTTAGCTTTCAGATTTTCCACATAATCACGAATCATCTGGACAATCTCATCCTGCACCTCTCTGATTGCCTCACGGTGCAGCTTGGACATACTAAGCAGGTGTGCCATCCGATATAGCGATTTGAGGTAATCGTTAATCCGGAGCGCTCTGACATTATAAGAAAGCAGGCCGGCATCATTGATAAATTTCATAACCGCTTCACGGTCAAATAAATCCTCTACTTCTTCCTGCTGGCTATCTGGAGCCATAGTTTCGGGTGCAGTAACTGCGCTCGGCTGAGCATCTGCTGTCGGTTTAACATCCGTCTGAACGGTCTGTGTGCTATCGGCGCTCATTTGCTGGAAGGCATTTGTAGGCTGTGCGGGTGTCACTTCTGCTACATCCGGAATCTGTGTCTGCTGCTGTACCGGAGTAGGTGCACCCTGTGTATCCGTTATGGATACCAAAGCTGGCGCCTCGGTACCTTGATTTGCAAACACCTCCAAAGTCATCTGTCCCGGAATTGACATTTGCATTTTCTTCTTCGGCTTAACAGTTAGTGTCTCGAAGCGTTTTCCAGATAGTGACTCGCCATATATGTCTGTCGGAATATCTCCACCCTCAGTGCTCTGCAATGCCTCCACGACATCTTTGACCGTTTCCTCGTTAAAATACGGTAAAAACAGATGCACATCATTCAGGACATCATCGACCTGAATATGCATCTGCATCGGAGTTCTGACCATGCGTCCAAGGAGTTGGGCAATATAGGTAGCGTCATTCGCGTGTTTGAAGGACATCATGGTCTCTGCCCTTGGGCAATCCCATCCTGTAGACAGATTTTCTTTAAAGAACACAACACGGATATTTCGGTCATCTGCGATACGAGAAGGTTCCTCATAACGTACTTCAAACCCGTTTACCGTAAGGGAGGCAGTTGTTCCTCCGAAGGTGTGGACTACCTGACCGTTTTCCAGCTTGAATCCTGTCCGCTCCTCGATCTTTGCGATGCAATCATCCAGATTGGTATCGGTCAGCTTGCCCCCGGTTCCATTTAGCACCTGGATGATCAGAATTGGATTCACATAGGCGTAATGCTGCTCAAAACAATACTGCGTCCAATGTTCCCACTTTTCCTTCCAGTCGTCTGCTGCCGCCTGCAGGATAGCCATATCGTTGTTGACCGCACCGGCCTCTGGGTAAGTGATGACAATGCGGTCTTTCAAAAGTCCGGACGTCCGCACTTCATCCGCTGTGACAATGGACTTATGTATGGTTGAGGATGTGCCCTCGACCAGAGCATTGAACCGTTGAGTCGTCGCAGACATACCAATCACCACTGGCATCGGCGGAATATGATCCTCATCGCTACCCTTGATAAATTTCTGCATGATTGTCGTGGCCTTGCTGGCCTCACGTCCCTGCATGCCGCGGTGTGCTTCATCTATGATAAAGTACAGCCTGTCGCTCTTTTCCCGAACAGTATTTGCAAGCGTCTGCCAAATTGTATAAGTCCTGCCATCGCCATTTTTCGTTAGCTTGGAGGTGACCGACAGCTTCTGCGTATTCAGAAAATAAACATGACCGTCCTCAAATACCTCTTTATCAAAGGATTCCTCGGAAACTGTAACGCACTGCGACAACTTGATCTTATCAGCCTTGGAGTCGATCTTTTGCTTTGACTGCTCGTTCAGCTGAGGCGAATCCGAAAGCCAGACGATGATTGCATCCTGCTGCTCCATATACTGTTCATCACCGAAAAGAATAGCCTCAATCAGCGCGGACATAATGATGGTCTTTCCGGCTCCGGTTGGAGCAGTAAAGGAAACCACCTGCGGCGCATGTGTTCTGTGATAGCTGCCCATTGCCTCCGCAGTCTTCATACGGATATCAGCAAGCGCTCTTTTCTGAAAAGGGAATAATTCTACTCTCATGGTTACCTCCCCGTATTGATTCTGAAATTATCCAGATAGTCTCTGTAAAGCTGATAGCAGTCTTTGCCATCATAGGTACGGATCATCGACCGGTATGCTGTCTCTGAATCCGTTATAATGAAGATTGTCTGGATTTCTGGATGCTGGCTCAATTCGGCATCGAACTCTGAATAATATATTTCATCTACCAGAACAGCCATTTTGTTTTGCGGCAAGATCAGCATATTCGGGAGATCATCATTTTCAAGAGCTGGGCACTTACCAATGGCTCCGCCCTTCATCCAGAGCACCGGAAGCAGTTCACGGAACTGCCTACCGAGAGCAACGGAGGTTTTGTCGAGGAAACTCAGTTTGAAGAACACAGCATTGGTTTTGAATCCATCAGACATCTTCAAATCCGCTAATTCAGGATAAGCAGGTTCTTTTTCTTTTTTATATACTTTTCCTCGAATCTTTTTTCCAGTTTCGGGATTAATGGTTTCCCCGTCAATTTCGGTATATTGTTCTACGTTACATCCATAGTTCCCATCGAGAGGTTTGCCATCAATATTGCATCCCTTAATGGAACAAACCGTTCGAGGCCATGTGACATACCTAGCAATACCGCGTCTATCCCACTCCTTATCTCCTGGCCTATATCCTTTTTCATCTAACGCTTTTGCTTCATCCGCTGAAACTTCATTGTTGGTTACCATAATACACCGACGATGACCATTGTCTATCGAATTTAACAGATTGACAGCATGCATGGTTGTACCAGATCCTGCGAAAAAATCAACAACAAGAGCATTTTTCTTATTTGCAATAAAATACTTGAGTGTATCCATTACAGCATACACCGATTTTGGGAAAGTGAATTTACCGCTTCCTATTATATCGCCAAGTACAGATGTTCCGTATTGTCCCGCATCATAACTTTTGTTTTGCCATACGGTTGTCGTTCTTGTAACCTTACCTTCTGTTTCGACAACTATTTTTGTTCCATCCTCGCGTAGACCTCGTACGGCCCATCGACCGCTTTTAATTTTATCAACATAATTAGCACTTAAATATCTAAACACATATGGTTGGTTTTTGCTTCCTGGAGAAACTCTTACAACGCCTTCTTTACAAAGTTTCTGTAAAGAGTCCCTTGTTATTCCCCAGTTCATTTCAACTCCATCGTCTCTAACGGGGAATACAGGAGTAGCACCTTCAATAGCTGGGATATTAACTCTTTGTTGCTCTGGTTTCAATGCCTCTCCTATAGCAATGATCTTCATTGTCTTATCATCAACATATATTGGATAAAATTGGGCCACACCTCCTTTAATAGTCCCTCTTCTGGAGGCATAATCCGTTCTGCGTAAATACCACCATCTTACTTCTCGTTCATCGCCATTTCCTTTCGGGTGTACCACTTGTGCGTTACCAAAGAGAATAATATACGCATATTCATCAGAGCGCGAAAATAGATTATCTCGCTTTGCTCCAGAGGGATTAATGGTTATACTAACCATTTGCATCGTTTTCCCAGAAAAAATCTCCTCAAGAAGGCAGCCCAAATGTAGGTACTCCTTTTCATCAATGGTAACAATAAGGACGGAATCATTCGGATTCAGAAGTTTTTTCGCAATTTTCAGGCGCTTCTCCATCATGGAGAGCCACTTGCTGTGGCGGTAAGCATCAGAGCTGTCAACATAATCGTTGTTGTACTTCCAGTCCTTTGCTCCGGTGTTGTATGGTGGATCGATGTAGATGCAGTCCACCTTCTCTGCGTACAGGTATTCCAGCAGCTGGAGCGCGTGGTAGTTGTCCGCCTCAATCAGCGTATGCCAAAGGTCGCTATCTGGAGCGTTCTGAACTGCATCCAGCGGTTTTAGTGTGGGATAGATCGGCTCGCCAAATTCTGCAATAGCGACAATCTCATCCAGCTGGAAAGTTACTTTCTCATGCGTCTCTCTGCGGTCGCAGAGAGCTTCGTTCCCATCGAGCTTTATGACCATATAAATATCGCTGACATAGCCTGTCTTTAACGCCACTTTTGAACCGACACGGATTGGAACATCATGAAGTGGCGTGCATTCGGGCAGATGCTCTTCAAACACAAGCCCGAACTTTTTTTGTTTCATTAGTTTATCTGTTTCCTGCAAAATCCTATCCCTGAGTGTTGGATCGTTGATCTGCCGGATCAAGTCTTGTAATAACGCCACTGTTTCCACCTCATTCTTCTGTGATCGTCTTTTCCTTTATGTGATAATCAATGCCGCGCTCTTGACAGAAAGCCGTCACCTCTGCTGCGCATTCATTGTAAAAGTGCCTTTGTCCTTCATAGGCGTTTGCTGTCTTGCTGTAATTCGTTCTGCCGAAGATGATCCTGTCGGTAAATGCTACAGCTTCCAAGATTTCGTGTAAATTCTGCTCTATCATGTTCGGTGTTGGATACGGTTCTATGCTCACCCACGTCTTGCAACCAACTTCGTGAAGCGCTCTCAGCGCTGCCAGTCGGTCTGCACAGGGAACAGCTCCCGGTTCCATCTGTTCCCGGTATGCTTCATCCAGCGTTATCAACGTGATCCCATATTCATTTTCCGGAGAAAGTTCCGCCAATTCCATGGGAAGCAATCCCTTCGTCAATGTAGTGCATTTGATACCGGCCTCGTTTAGTTTTCGGATAGCCGCAATGCTCATCTGGGACACCTCTGGATATCCTTCCATGAACGGATCTGTGGTAAAGCAAAGCTGCACAGACTGAATCTTATCTCTGAGCCTCGGTATCTCTTTATCCAGCAATTCAAGCGTGTTTGATACAAGCACTGGCTCAAGCCAGCTCTCGTAATCCTTAATTTGCCCGAATCGCTTCTTCATCAGGAATGCATAACATGGATATTTGCACCCATGTGCACACCCCTGCACGTGATTCATTGTGTAGTCACCATACTCTACCCCTGTTTGATAAAGCATGGATTTTCGTTTTATCGTCTTCAAGGTGCTTTCATCCTCCGCCTACTTGTTCTTTAATATGTAGTCTGCCATCCGCAGTGCAAGTCCCTGCGCTTTCGGACTCTCACTCGCAATGGCAAAGCAGAATAGGAACATCGGTGAGTTCCTGCTGTTCCTGAAAATCCGCGCATGCTTTGACACACATGGAAAGATTGTCCCAAGCCGAGAGAGGATATATTCCTTTATGTGATCTGGATTTGCGTCCTTAACCATCCGTTCGCCATCGCTCTGTCCGGGCTCCGGGAACAAGTCAAAAAGCGTCATCTGGGGATCTTTCTTATAGAATTCCTTCCTCCATCCGGCATCTCCAAGCAATCGATCTATGCAATCCTCCCATTTATCGTACTTTCCGTTTTTCGGCAGCATACGTTCAAGTGCAGAGAACGGAAACAGGTACCATACGTCTATCGATTTCGTCTGTGCTACATTTTCAAGCGTAGCCCAATTTACCTGCGTCGCATATGGATCTAAGAACAGCAATCCTCTGTTATATCTCCAGTCTACGTTGCTAATAATCTCCGCGAGCTTATCATTCGCATCGCCGCAGTAAATTGTAACAATTCCCCTCATCTGCGGAAACTCGGAGTTTATCATATTCTGAAGTTCTCCTGCCTTCTGAGAGTCCGCTTCTATGAAATAGTAATGATCGAACTTCTTTTCAGACTCCAGTGCACGCTTAGCAGAGCCCACAAGAAACTGCCCGCCGTCACTGGTCTCGATCTCACCGGTTCCAGCAAAGGCATCTATATAAATCTTCTTAAACTTCTGATTTTGCAGTGCAATCAGGTATGCGTCCAGGTAGCTGGTGAAGATATTCAACTTCTCCTCAGTCCAATTGCCACCAAATTTCTGCGACGTTGCCATAAATTCCAATCACCTCATCTATTTGAAACTCAATCTCAAGAAGAGAAAGAGATCACCATTTCCTTCTTTCCTGTATCAGGATTCACAATCTGCTCAATCTTCGCGCCAAAGAAATCGGTAAGATCGCTCTTTACCTCATTACGAAATCCCTCTGACGGGAAAATCGGGTGGTTATCCAAAAGTTCCCACATCTCATCCAGCGGCACCTGCTTTCGGCCTCTAAAGCTGCGCTGCAGGTATTTCGCTATATCGATAACATGCAAGCAGCTTTCATCTTCCTCTTCAGCAATCTCACCGAAAAGGTTAAATGACAACTGCCTGTTCTCAACCGAGTGCTTGGTAGAGGACTGTGCGCCAAATACCTTCCAAGCACTCTTCTTATAGAGCTTAAAGCCCTCCTTGTTGCTCGTGCAATGAATCAAATTGTAGACGAGCGAGTTCTGCGTGTTATAGAACGGAAATGCCGATACGTAGTACCTGCGAGCTCCTTTCAGTGAATTTATGATTTCTTCCACTCTAGCCTCATAGGCCTTCTTGTCACTTCCGTAAGGCACCAGTTTCTCAAAGTCTTCCAGATAAGTGTTCTCATACTTTGCCTTTGTCGTCTTCTTCTTGGCGCTTGTGATCGCCCGCACCGGATCTGAAACCATGTGATTAATCATAACTTCACCCCAGTTACGAAAAAACGGCAGAAGCGCTTCCCAGTCAATAGTCGCATCATACGGATCGTAGAGCAGGAAATAATGCAGGTGCCCAGTTCCATATAACTGTGGTCCGATAGTTCGGAGTAGCTCGTGCGCATCACCACAAGAGGTGACAATCTTAAAATTGCGCTCATCCTGTGGAAGATGCTTTTTTAGCTCATCTACGCGCGCTTTATCCTTGTCATTCAAGTAAATGTGTATATTTTTCTCCGTATAGGTCCTTGATGCTTCCCTAAGTGCTTCTGAGACGCGTACTGCTGTACCTTTCACCAATCGCCCGGCATCGTCGGTGTATACACCACTGTTGCACATACAGTCTATAAAGATCAGCCCATTGCAAGACTCAGTCAGCAGCAACTTCTGTGCCCACGATTTGATGTACTCCTCTATCAGCTCAAATTTTTTTATTGTGTGAGGGCTAGCCTTGCTAATTATGTTTTTCTTTTTTGCCGACATACCATCCACCTCTTATTCAACGATGCCTTCTTGGAAAGAAATCAGCTTTCGGATATTCCCAATATCGCAGTTCAGTGTTTTACGCACGTTCATTAGCATTCTCATACTGACAGTTTCACCTTTAGACAGCTTGATAGCGAGGGATCATTTGGTGCCGACCGCCATCTGCAACTTCTTTCAAAAAGCATCTACAAAATCATACCAAAGTGATGCAATGCCTCCTTGATCGCCTTTTCCTTCTCCGGTGGGCATTGGAGCTGTTTGGCATTCTCCGACTTCGGTTTATTATAATTCTCACGTTCAATAATACCGCATTTCTGCTTTACCTGTGCGATATACAGACTGCTGACCTTCAATCCGGTATGCTCCAGAACATATGTCTTGATTTCCTCATAGGTTGCCTTTTTCTCCGCAGCAGTCAAATCCAACTCGTCCATCTTCACTTCGATCTCGATATGTTCCTTACTTTGAAGTTTGGACAATAAGCATACCGTCTCGACGTGATAAGTCCACGGGAACATATCCACCGGCTGTATCTTTTCCACACAGTAGCCCATGTCCGCAAGCATGCGGCAGTCACGTGCAAGTGTAGCAGGGTTGCAGGAAATATAAACTATCCTGCTTACGCCGCTTTGGGCGAGAGCCTTCAGCACTGCCTCATCGCAGCCCTTGCGGGGCGGATCTATTACGGCACAATCCAGCTTTGTGCCGCCGGATACCAACCTTGGCAGCACATCCTCGGCGTTGCCGCATATAAACTTTGCGTTGGCTATGCCGTTTTCGGAGGCGCTGCGGTTTGCGTCGGATATAGCCTCCGGCACGCACTCTATGCCGATTACTTCTTTGGCGTGTTCAGCCAGCATAAGGGTTATGGTACCTATGCCGCAGTAAACGTCCGCCACACGTTCACCGCCATTCAGATCGAGGAAATCCAGCGCGTAGCTGTACAGTACCTCTGTCTGAACCGGGTTGACCTGCAAAAACGAAGGCATGGACACTTGGAAGCTGTGGCCGCAGACTGTGACGGGCAGTCTTTCGTTGCCCCATAGAGTAGTAAATCTATTGCCAAGTATGATGTTCGTGTCGGCTTTATTGAGGTTGTGTACTACTCCGATAAGGTGTGGTATGCTTGCTCTGAGCATTTCTACAAGCTCAATATCGTGTGGCAGCTTGCCGGCGGTGACGACCATCACTATCACGCCGCTGCTGGATTCACGCACCATGCAGTGTCGCAGCAGGCCGCAGCGTTTCTGTTCATCATATGGCGTAATGTTATACTCCCGCGCCCAATCGGTAACTACCCGCACCGCCGCCATAATATTCTCAGATTGTATGGGGCAGTCTGCTATAGGCACTATGCGGTGGCTGCGGGGCGAAAAGAAGCCGGGCACTATGCAGTGGTTTTCGTCATAACCATATGGGAAGCTGCCCTTGTTGCGATACCGATCCGGGTGTTCCATGCCGTGACAGGGCTGTACATTTATCTCGCTTCCATCAAACCTGCCGAGACGGATAAATGCGTCCCTCACCTGCTTTGTCTTGGCGGCCAGCTGCGCCGCATAGCTCATGTGCCGCATGGAGCAGCCGCCGCAGCGGGGATATGCCGGGCAATCCTGCTGAGCCCTATCCTTCGACGGTTCCATCACCTCTGTAAGCTTTGCCACGCCGTAGCCCGAGGTAGTCTTTATTACGTGGGCGCGTATCTTTTCGCCGGGCAGAGCCAGGGGCACGAATACCGTATAGCCGTCTACCCTGCCTATGCCCTGCCCCTCAGAACCCAGAGCATCTATGGTAAATTCTATATCGTCGTTTTTTTCTATCGGAATTTCACGCATCATTTAAGCTTTACATTCTCCTCGCCAAGCATTTCATTCATTATGGCCATAAAGGCAGGCGACGGGTTAATGGACATGCCCCTGTCAGCCTGCATGGCCTTCTTCGTGGCTGCGTCTACCAGTATTACTGTTACATTGCCGGGGTAACGCCTGAGCATGGTCTGTATTCGCTCCACCATTGCAGAATCATTCATGTCCAGCCTGAGATACAGCCTGCCGGAGGCGCCTGCCCTTTCCAGCGGAAATATATCGTCCACCAGCACGGTATTGTTCTGATCCTCGCGCATGTTTAGCTTGCCGGATACTATCACCTTATTATCCATGATGAGCTTATTGCTGCAGCGGTTGAATACCGTCGGGAATGCGGCAAGCTCTATGGTACCGGTAAGATCCTCTATAACAGCATATGCCATGAGGCCGTTGCCGCTCTTTACAGGCTTTGTGCGCACGGAGGTTATTATGCCGCCAAGACGTACCTTCTGGTTGTCTGTATATTTTCCCGAACCGTCCGAGGCTGAAAGCTCGCTGCACGATGCAAGCGCCTTTAACTCATCCGCATATTCCAGCAGCGGGTGGCCGCTTATGTATATGCCCATTACCTCCCGTTCCATGGAAAGCAGGGTGTTCTTGTCGAATTCCTGTATATCGGGCAGGGGTATTGCCGCGTCTGCCGCAATATCGTCTGCCCCCGCCATGTCGAAAAGGGACATCTGTCCGGTGGCCCGCTGCTTTCTGTCGTTACCCGCGGCGGACATTGCCTGATCGTATATGGCGAGAAGCTGGGAGCGCCGTACATTCATGCTGTCAAAGCAGCCCGCTTTTATGAGACCCTCGACTATGCGCTTATTGAGCTGGTCGCCCCTGCGAATAAAGTCAAAAAAGTCCTTAAACGGGCCGTTCTGCTCGCGCTCCGCGGCTATTTGGCCGGTTATGCTCTCGCTTACATTCTTTATTGCGGCAAAGCCGAAGCGTATGCTGCCGTTTTCCACCGAAAATTTGGCCATGCTGCTGTTTACATCCGGCGGCAGCACATTTATTCCTCGCTGGCGGCAGTAGTTAACGTACTCGGATATCTTGCCCATGTCCTTGCCTATGAAGCTGTTCATCTGGGCTGTCATGAACTCCACCGGGTAGTATTTTTTGAGATACGCCGTTCGGTATGCCAGCACTGCGTATGCGGCAGCGTGGGACTTGTTAAAGGCATAGGACGCAAAGTCCATCATCTCGTCGAATATGCGGTTTGCGGTGTCACGGTCAACTCCGTTTCGCACCGCGCCCGGTACGACCACCTTGCCGTCTTGGACTATGCCGTTTATGAAGTACTCCCGTTCCTTAGCCATCACCTCGTGCTTTTTCTTGGCCATAGCTCTTCGCACGAGATCGCTCCTGCCCCAGGAATAGCCCGCAAGGTCGCGCACTATCTGCATTACCTGCTCCTGGTATACCATACAACCGTAGGTCTTTTCCAATATGGGCTTAAGCTTTTCGTGGGTGTACTTGATATTTTTTCTGTCGTTTCTGGCGGCGATATAACGGGGTATCTGCTCCATGGGGCCGGGGCGGAAAAGGGAAATACCCGCAATTATATCTTCAAAGCAGTCGGGCTGAAGCTGCATCATGAACTGACGCATGCCGTTGGACTCCAACTGGAACACGCCGTCCGTATCCCCCTCGGATATCATCCTGAATATGGCCGGGTCATCGTTTTCCATGCGCTCAAGGTCGGGTACTTCCTTACCCTGCCGCCTTATGAAGTCAAGCGTATCCTTTATAACCGTCAGGTTGCGCAGGCCCAAAAAGTCCATCTTAAGAAGGCCCAGCTCCTCTACCGTATCCTTGGTGAACTGGGTGGTTATGGCGTCCTCGTTGCGCTGTAAGGGAACGTATTCAACGGTGGGCTGAGCACATATAACCACGCCTGCCGCGTGGGTTGAAGCATGCCGGGGAAGTCCCTCAAGCTTCAATGAGAGGTCAATGAGCTTCTTTACCATCGGGTCGCTGTCGTAGAGGGATTTAAGCTCTACCGAAAGCTCTAACGCCTTTGTAAGCGTCATGCCGAGGGCGTTTGGTATGAGCTTCGCTATCCTGTCCACCTCGGCGTATGACATATCCAGCGCGCGGCCTACGTCCCGCACCGCGAGGCGGGCCGCCATGGAGCCGAATGTGATTATCTGGCATACGTGATCCGCTCCGTATTTGCGGGTGACATAGTCTATAACCTCCTGCCTGCGCTCTATGCAGAAGTCTATATCGAAATCCGGCATGGATATGCGCTCGGGATTGAGGAAACGCTCGAATATCAGGTCATATTTTATGGGATCCGTATCCGTTATGCCCATGGCATATGCCGCAAGGCTGCCTGCGCCGCTGCCGCGTCCGGGGCCTACGAATATGCCGTTTTCATGGGCAAAGTTTACGAAGTCCCACACTATCAGGAAATAGTCCACGAAGCCCATCTGAGCTATCACGTTTATCTCGTATTCAAGCCTGTCCTTCACCTCACGAGTGGCGTCAGGCATTTTTCGATTAAGGCCCTCATGGCATATCTTTGTAAGGTATTCGAGGTTAGTAAAGCCGCTGGGCGCGGTAAAGCCAGGCAAGTGCTGTTCGCCGAATTTTATCTCTACGCTGCACTTGTCCGCTATCTCTTTTGTAGTCTCAAATGCCTCAGGATCTGTCTCTTATACACATCTGACGCTGCCGACGATCTTACGCGTGTAGA
>ENA-OZAF01000260-OZAF01000260.1-human-gut-metagenome-genome-assembly--contig:-NODE-260-length-24875-cov-7.619621_pt1 | contig 24875 bp, 3 predicted proteins | sample MGYA00244207_ERZ653498 | MGnify/ENA primary metagenome ERZ653498 (study PRJEB26926, sample SAMN06165156) | human gut metagenome | biome: ENVO:00009003; feature: ENVO:2100002; material: ENVO:00002003... | reverse complement strand
AGTCTCGTGGGCTCGGAGATGTGTATAAGAGACAGTTTTCGTGATTATTCGTACTTTGTAGACATATAAAAGTTTTTTCTTTATTTAATGCTGTGATACAATATTTGCATGAAAAAGATTGTGAGTTTTATTTTATTGGTTGTATCATTATTAGTGGTTCCTTTTGCTTTTACTATTGCTTCTTCTGTTAAAATCAGAAGTTATTTACATAAGCCTGCGTTTAATATGAGTAGTAATTATAAAAGTAATAATTTTTATACTACTTATAATAATTCTGATATGATTACAAAAGGATATAGTGTTTCGCAGGTGAAATATGCGAAAGTTAAAGAAAATTGTTATTTATTCAAAACTTCTGATGTTACTGATTCATCATATAGCAATGTTTGGTTTTTTATTCCAGAAACCTATTTTGTTACAATACTCTCAGAAGTTGACTCTATGATAACGCGCGTTCAATATAAAAACAAAATTGGTTATGTTGCTTCAGACACGATAAAGCAGGTGGATTTTGTTCCATTAAATCCAACTCTAGAAAATGTAATGTTTGATATTACAAATGATGTGGGAACACAAATACGTTCTTCCCCTAATGCCGAAAATACTTCTAATATTTTAGGGGTTATTCCAGCTGGTACAACAAACCTTTCTTATGTTGCTACAGCCCTTGGAGATATACCAACTGGTGGAACTTCTAATGTTTGGTATTATGCATTATACTCTCCTATTTCTGATCCAACTAGCGTTTATGAGGGATATGTTTATAGTGGAAAAACAATGAACCTTACTAATTATGAAGCTAATTTGGAAGATATTGAAAATACAGAAACGCCAGCTGATGATGTTACCGATTTTGATGGATATAAAATAAATGGAACAATTAAGACTGTTTTAATAATTTTGATATGCGTGCCTATAGTTTTGGTTTTTGTTCTGCTTGTTGCAAGTAACAAACGCAAAAGGAATGAAAATTTAGAGGATGATTTGAACCAGGGTAGTTTGAAAAGTAAATCGAAACTTGAATCTAAGTCGCTTAAGGCTAAAGATAAAGACACAATCACAAATTACAAGCAGAAACAAGCCGAGCCTCACATAACCAAAATTGATCAACTTGAGGGTAAAAGTTTAACAAAAAAGAACAAACCTTACTATGCAAAATTTATAAGTGGCAACACTGATAGTTTGAATGATGAGGCGGTTCCAGCTTTTCCAACCTATGAGGTAATTGATGATGACGATTTGCTTTGATGTTTACCAACTGTCTTTTCTCCTCTTTGCTTATTGATTTTCTCTTCGGCTTTCTTCTTTTTAAACAATTCTATTAGCCATGGTTCATTTGAACCGATTTGAAATCTTATAAACTCACTATTCCAATTTTGTTTTAGTAAAAATATGGCAAGCTTTTCAACAATTCTATTTGCTGTTCGATAGATAGTTCTGTCGGTCGTTCCAAAGTCTTTAGCAATGTCTTCGGTGTTACATTTTTGAACAAACTTTAAAACGGCAATTTTTCTTTCTCTCTCATTGAGGCTATTGAGCATGTTTTCGATTATAACATACAGGTTTAGTAGTTTATCTTTTCTCTCGGACATATCTAATACCTTGTTTATTTCGCTATAAGTGGTTAGATAGTTGTTTCCGTATATATAACTTGTGGGTATAAGTGATGATGCTCGCTTTTCAATAAGTCGGTCTATAATATTCATAATGCTTGGCAAACTTTTGTATGCTTCAAGAAGAACTTTAATATAAATTATAAGGTCGGTTTTATACGCCTCAGCAATTAGTTTTTTATTTTCAATTTTTGCATTATTATCGTTATTTTTTGAATTATTTGCCATTTTTTCAACCTTATTTTTGTCATTTTTGCGTTTTTTCTTATTATCACTTAAAGCTTTAAAATCACTCATATGAATAATTTTTTCGTTTATTTTTGTTAAATTATTCTTATCGCTTTCACTTATAAGCTTTTTATCTTGCATGGTATTTTTCATCCTCCTATATTTGTCATACAATGTCGAATTTTGTCAAGTTTGTTTTATTATTTTTTACGCAGAATTGAATTTAGTTTTTGGTTTTTTTTCAATTTTTGCATTGCTCAAATTGTATTATGATTTACTCTGTTTTGGGCTTACGACTGACACTAAGTACAAAAAAAATATTCGAACATATGTTTGTTTTCAAATTTTAAAATATAAAACCAGACACCATTATGTCTGGTTTATAAAAAATTTTAAAAAATCGTAATATGCCCCTTTTTTTATTTTGTTTAATCGACACATTATGATAAAATGTGTATTAAATATATTTAATATATTTACATGCGGGCACGCAAACTAAAATTAGTTCCCGCTAGGTAAACATAGGGAGTTTGTTATGACTTTAGGAAATACTCGCAATAAAGAAGTAAATAATGTGAAGAAAAAAACGCTTAGGAAGTATTTGTCCTTATTTTTGTTGTTAATGGTTAGCCTATTAACCTTTTCTGCTTGTTCATTGTTTGGCAATAATGATGGCACAAATTCTTCTTTTGATGCAAACGGAGATTTGCGTATACCATCTCCTATTGTCACCTTTAATCCTTACAGCGTTACTGATGCTGGAAATGTTATTGATGAGAACTCGGGTAGTTTTACCTGGGAACTTATGTATTACCTAAGTTCTGGTACTGACGAACAACTTAAAGATGCCAACTATGACCAAATGTACTATCTTGCAAACTTCTATGTAGATGCAAATTTTGAAGAGGTTTATAGATATTATCAATACACTGACAAAAAGCCTATTTACTCAAGTAGCAGAGCAGAAATTCTAGAATATTTTGGATTAACAGGAACTTCTGTTGTAGCGAACATTTCTGGCGCGCATTTTTACGGAGTTTTCCAAGAAAGTGGCGCAACTGTGATTAGGCGTGTTTACACTGCTGCAGAGTATGTTATTCAAAATAAAGCTGCTATTTCCTTCCCTGATTATGAAGTTGTTGTGGATGGAAAGTACTATACTTTCAGAGTTACATTAAACAATTTGAATAATCTTGTGGTTAACCCTGGCGAGTATAACCCATTCTCTGACGGAACTGGAGAAGATGCCTCACTTTTCAAATTTGAATATAGAACTGGTAAAGCTAGCTCTGGCTCTAGCGACTTTTTAGAATGTCCAAGTGGCTACATGACCTACTATGTTGACGATTATGGTAGGTTTATGATCAGATTCAATCCAAGACTTGAAGAGGGCTCTACAAATAGATATCTAAAAGTTAGGGCAATTTCTGAAACTGAAGGAAGAGGTGATTCTCTTTACTCTAGTACTGTTTCATTTGAAGCTTATAGTGTTACATTCTCTTCTTATAGTGCGAACTCTGTAGACTTAACATATGGACCTTTGATTTACGATAGTGACTCCTTCTATTTCCATAACATTAAAACAACATATGATTCTGCTAATAATCAAAATTATATTTCATCTCTCACTGGTGTTTTCCCTGAAGGAAGAAAAGTTGTTGTTTCAAGAGAAACGCTATACACTGAAGATTACGATTATGCTCTTCAAAGTTGGACAACTAATGCTTATGCCGAGAACTCATTGATACTTGGCAACACCATTCCTAAGGGGCTTACAGGATTTACTTTAGGCTCAAGTGATTATAATGGTATGATTGGCGACAATTGTATACCAACCGCTATGAAGACTGGTAGTGAGGCCTTTCAAAACATTTCGTATAAATATTCATACTCTTCCCCAAGCTATTATGACAAAAGCCACATAAATGACCCACTTAGTAGTTTTGTTTATGAGCATCTATATGGTTATTATATGGATGATTCTAGTGGCGAATATGAGATGGTTGTTGTGCCTGTTGGCGATGAATCAAAAACGGTTACTCGTAGTGACCTTATTGTTGTTTCGCATGCAAAAATAAATGGTTATAAATTTTATGCTAACTTTGCAAAGGTGAGAAACTTTGTTGCAAGTGGAACATTCTTTGCGGGAGATAATTTCTTCACTAATAGTAACCAATATTTAACAGGTGTAACAATTTCTGTTTTTGATAAAAACGGTCAAAGACTTATTTACACAAATGCAGAATCTGAAAGTGTGTTTAGTGCAGAAACTATCACAGAAACAGGAAACTCATCAGTTAATAGAACAAAAGCTATAACTTTTGTTTTTGATGGTGCCTACTTTATGGTTACTGGACTTGAATATGGCGACTTTTTGTATTTTGAAAAAGAGGGTGCCCCGCTAGTTAATGATGGTTTTACATCTTCTGAACTTACCCTGCCTTACAGTTTCCACTCTTCTTATATGGAGAAGAAGTTTATTGAATACCTTGGAGCAGAATACAAAATTCTTAACTTGCAGCCAAATTCTACCACATACTCTGATAGGCAAGACATTGGTATTATAGGAACGCAGTATGCAGAAGAAAGTAACCTTGTAGTTAATTTGTACCAAATTGCCGAGGATGGAGATGCTGAGCAAATTTCGGATACAGGATTAAAGCTACTTCAAAATGGCGATGTGGGCTATGAAATTATCAAAAGTGTAAGTTCATATGAAGATGAGTATGGCTATATAACTACAAATGTTATTATCTCGCTTATTCTGCCTTCAAATGCAACGCTTATTGGCTATAATACTGAAACCTTAAACACAAATACTGATGTTTACTACATGTCTACGGCAAGCGGGAAAATTTACCTTGTAACTCAAAAATACAATGCTTCTACTCTTGAATACGATGCAACTGGTTATTATGAATTTTCTACAGCTTTGGTAGATGGTGACGATGTTAGGCAAACAACAACTTCTACCTACATTGAATATAATGGTGAGTTGTATGTTTATGACCATAAATCTGGAAAACAAAATGGCGACCATATAGATACCACCTACTACTATACAAAGGTTAATCAAGATGAAAGTGCAGGTGCCGATATTGTTGTGCTTGCTAAAACTGATAGCGTTAGCGGAACTATTTGGAATTTGGTAACTTATACCCCAATTGACGATAGCCGCATTACAGCTGAGGCAATTGAAAACGAAAATGGTCAAGTTGTGCCAGTTATTAAAATTGATGGAGAAGAAGTAGTTCTCTACTCTGCTTCAACCACCGACCCTGTTATAAACACTGAAGCAAATGAGGTTAGTTTTGTTGCCACTGTTTATGGAACCGATATGGTTCAAACTCAAACAGATAATGACACTAATGCTACAAACACTAATGATGTTTATGTTTATTACGACACAAAACTAGTTAATGGAACAAGATATTATACATCTCCTATTGCCAAGAAGAAAATTATTCAATCGTCAATAGACGAAGAATCAGGAAGCGCAAGTATTAGTGAAGAAAATGTTCTTTACTATAAAGAGATAAGCAATTTCGATGCTCTTCATGCACTTGGCGTTATAATGCTTGGAGAAGATATTTTATCTGGCTCAAACGATTTTAGTGGTTATGCTGCTGCCTATCGTGAGGTTATGGGTGCAAGAATTATTCAATCTTGCTACTATTATGTTAAACCACTTGGGGACGCAAACCAGGTTTTAATTAAGCAATATATAAATGAGGAAACTAATGATGGTGAGGCGAATTATGTTACTCACTACTATTACTATGCTTATGTAGATGGTAGAGTTCAACGAATTGAGTATACAGGACCAGTTGCAAGTGTTAACTTGGTTGAAAATGATAAAAAGATTTATAGTTCTAGCATTGAACTATATAACATTGCTGGTGATAGAATTGACCCTAATGATTCAGATTACAATAAAGTTATTAACAATAAGCTTTATGATGCAACTGGAAATATCAAATACTACTTTAGCTGGAATTACGATCGTAATGATCCACCTACTGTTAGCCCAAGCAAGTTCTATAAGTACTCACATCAAGTGGTTGAAGGTTATGTAGAGGAAGGGCTTGATCCTAACTATGTTTTTGTTGAAACTGCATACAATAATGTTCAAACATATTCAAGTGTAAGTACATCGTCAACTGGGTCTATTGAGCTTCGTTATGCGTATACTTTATATACAATTAGTGATGACGGGGATATTATAACAACCCAATTGTATTACGATGGCAGTAAGTATTATGAAATTCTAGAAACAAAGTATATAACAAAAGAAACTAATAATGATGGGGTTATTTCAACAGAGGTTATTTTGGTTAGCATGATTGATCAAACCAAGGGCTTTACCCTATCTATAAAGAACCCTACCTCAGATAATTTTATTGATAGACTTACTGTGTCTTATATAAACGGTGTTAGCACCGCTGTTACATATACTCAAAATGTTTTAAACTCTTCGGGCAATCCAACCACTGAAACATTTACTTCTTATAATGCTTATCTTATACCATCATATTATGTAAAAAATAGTGATGGCACAGAAACTCAGCTATATCAAGGTTTAAACGGATACTGGGGCGATACTATCAACATAGCTATCCCTACTGTTATTAAGCCTATCTTCACCGCGGTTTATGAGTACACAACAAATATGGCATTTACCACAAATGAAAGTGGAGAGCTTGTTTATAGTAATGGTAACCCTGTTAGAGATAGCAATGGCCGTCTTTTAGACCAAAGTGGAAACTATATAACAGACACAAACGGAAACTATATTATGGTTTCTGAAGATGGCTTTATAATGGATGGTGGCAATAAAACAGATAAGTTGGCAAGCCAAGTAGACCTTTATGCCGTTATAAGTATGGAGGCTGTGGTTGAAATAGAAACAGCTCTTGTTCGCACAGCGCAAACCGTTTCAGGAAATGTTCAGGTAACTGTGCTTGGAAAATACATTCAAACAAATGATGCCGACAACCCTCAAGTTTACCCATCATTCTCTAGCCTAAACTCTTATACTGAAGAAGAGGCTTACACAATCTTAGAAAATGAAGAGGGTTTGTTTGACCATTATTATTCGCTTGATTATACAAGCACAAGTATAGTTATTGAGGGCTTCCCTGGCGTTACACTTTTATCTGGCCCTCCATATCCTAACCCTGTTCTATACTTTTCTATTCGTCACAAGGCAAGCGAAGATGCAGTTATTAACTTAAGTTTTGATATTAAAAATGCATACTATGTTGAGCTTATGGGAACATTTATTCAAACTGAAGACTCTAACCTTATTAGAGATTTTACTACCTATGCATTTAAAGACACATTAACAAACTTATCACTTAACGACTATATTGACAAAACTTTCTATATTCTAGACGCAACAACCTTAAAACCAGTTATTCCATATGTTTTAAACGCACAAACTGGTGAATATGAGGCAAAACTACTAGATGCCGATGGAAATCCAGTTGAATTAAATATTCAAGATGTTGGTATAAACGATGGCGATTTCACGCTTTATTATGGCGATGTTGTTGGCGCTAATGGCAAATATATAAATAAGGTTTATATGGCATATACTGACACTGACGGAAGCACTAAATATAAACCAATTAACTATGAAGAAGATGTTATTCTTTGGAAGAGCGATTCAACAAAGATTGAAGATGTTGCCATGTATGACATTCACTCTTATGAACAAGGAAAAGATGGCATTATCTACTTTAATTCAGGAAGTAGCACTGATGACAATACAATTTGTATTGGTCTAGAAGGCATATCTTCTGGTGCAACTGCAAGCACAAATGGTGTGTTTGATTATTCTTCTGTTTTAATTAGTGGTGTTACCTATGCCTACAGAACAAAAACCTCCCAGCTAAACATTTCTGACGACCTTTACGGTTATTGGTTTGACAAGGGGTTGAACATTCTTAATGCTTATAATAGTAATGATGCTTATTTCCTATCTGGAGATGAATCGGCGGTTATTATTGCTAGCCCAACAGTTAGTATGACAGATGATGCTGGGGTTGAATATATTTATAGGTTTAAAGAATGGCAAATTTATTCTAGATACAATAGTGAAGTTTTATACTATAATAGAGGCGTTACTGAAAACTTAATTGATAGATACAATGCGATTCTAAGATTCTCTTCAAACGAAGCTGGCTACTTTGTTGTTTTGCCTGTGTATGAAAGAGTTTTCTCTATAGATATTGGAACTGCAGTTATAGATGGTGCACTAAACCAAGGTGGTGGCATCAATGTTCAATATAATAATGGTGACGAAGTTGATGTTGAGAACAAAACCGATACAGAACTATATTTAGTTGATTACTTTAAAACCACCTACAACAACCGTGAGGGTTATTTCTATGGCGACATTACGGGTTCTGCATACCTATACTTCACTGGTGAGTTTAATATTGATGGTTTGCCCGTTTTTGAAACAGTTGAAGACATTTATGTGATGCGATATAGTGAAGAGTTAAACTTGTTCTCAACTGGAGATATTCAATTATTTTATAAACTAAACATAAATTCAAGTGATAGAGTTACTGGTATTTCGCCTGTAAGAGTTCTTTCCTCGCTTAGAACTGGCGAGCCAGGGCTAGTTATGTTAAATAACACTAATGGGCTATACACTTTCTACTACAACACCAGAAATGTAGACAATACCTACTCCGACACAACACTAGCACAATACTTTGGTTATCAAGATGGTTTCCTACTAAGAGTTACTGATGCTAGTGGATATAGGGAAATTGTAGATGTTGAATTTAGCGAGCTTATTAACTATGCATTCACGGCAAACTTCTTCTTTGATACTATAACTAGCGAAACTGATAATAGCTACACAAGCACCTCACTCTACTACGACCCAGAAACCAAATACTTTGATGCAATTGATGTTTCAAGGTTTGACACTGCTATATCTAACAGATTTGGTGGAGGATATATAACTTCATTCTTCCAGTTTTTGGTTATGTGGAACTTCTATATGAACAGCCATATGTTTAGCAATGCAAATGTTGCTCAAGCTATTGGTAATTCATATTATTTGTCATATTCTTCATTTGCTTCTTACATTGAACTTGGTAGCCCAGTAATTTCTGCAAATGTTTCATTAACTAATCTTCTTGGCGATAGAGTTGCTCAAAGTTTTACTAACATATTCACAGCATTAGATAGAGTTACTACAAACCCTATTATAAATGGTATGTATGTGAGCAATAAAGGTTCACTATCGCCTGGTGAGCTTATGTTTGATGAAGATGGAAACCTCTACTCTACCCAACAGTTTAAAAATGTTTACATTGATCGTGACTCTTATGTTGAACTCGTTGCTGTTCCAGACAATGGTTATAGAGTTGAAGGCTGGTATAAATGTGTTTACGATGAAGAAACCAACACTTGGTATACTACAGATGAAAAAGCCTCAAATTCAGATTATATTTATAGTGATGAGATTTTACAGGCAGAGTATAACACATTCTTAAAAACTTATTACTATATAACTGATTACTTTGAAGATTGGACTTATGGTAGAGTTTATTACTATGATGAAGAAAAAACTGAAGAAGCTATAGTGCCAAGCAACATGCTTGATAAAGTTAGGGGTTACTTTATAAACACTGGTAGCGAAAGTAGACCTAATTATGTTCAAGTTTATAGAAAAGGTACAGTTGGAGATAGTGAGTATTTTTATGACCCTCAATACTCAAACAGAGTAAATCTAGAAAACTATGAAGTTGTTGAGCTAACCTATATTAGTGCAATAAACAGAACAAATGCAGACAACAATCTTTATACTCTAAGTAATGTTCCCGTTTATAGAGTTATAGACGAACTTAATAAAGAACATTTCTATCGTGCAAGAAACGAGGGCAACATTATTGTTGATGGTAACACCCTTAGAATCAACACCCTCCACTCTAATATAAGATATGTGGCTAAATTCATTGAAACTTATAATGAATATATTTTTGCTGAAGGCGAAGAGGCTTCAGGAATTAACGTGCTTGCCGTTTATTACAATAATTCAGATGAAGCAAAACTTGACGAAGATGAAGTTGTTATTAGAACTGATAGCTTTGGCAACAATAGAACTGACATACACTATGATGAAGAAGGTAACTCATATGGTGACCCTATTGTTAACACTATGGACAGAAATTTGTTTCGCCTATATGAGGACGAAGCCAAAACAACAACTTTAACTAGTAATTTTATGGCTGGATTTATAACCCAAGAAACAGCAAGTGGAACGCAAACATTTAGAAGGTATACCGATGGTTCGTCAAGTATTTATAATAGTTTGATTAGTTCTGGCTTTAATTCAATTGGAAAAACCTACCAGGTAGACCCTGAAACTGATGACTCTTTGAACGGAAAACTTACTTTAAGAAGTATGTATTTTGATGTGCATACAACTGTTTATATTGTAGTTAGTGTTAAGGCCGAGTATGAGCTTTCTATACACTCGCTTGGTCTGAATTCGAGCTACACTATAGAGCCTATAATCGCCCCTACTGATGAGTTTGTTGCCTACAATCAAGGTGCAAGCGCCGAGGAAAAGGTAGATTATGTTTACTATGTGTTTAAAATAACCTACGACAGGGATCCAGAAAATGAATATGCAAGTTATATTGTTCATCCAACTCGAGGAGATGGGCTTGCTTATGATGTGCTAGCTGGTAATTATCTAGATTTCTATGGTAAATATTTTAACATTTATGACAATTACAATAATGTTATTGGATACACTATTTCGAATGATGCAAACGGCAATCAACAAGTTAAACTTTCTTCTAGTTATCTAAACACGCTTGTTCGTCAAGGTATAATTTCTAGCGAGCTAGCAAACCAAATAAGGGTGTTAAACTTTGAAAATATAGCAGAGGCTTTTGAAGAGATTTGTAGGGTTTTAAAAAATCCAGAGGCACTCTACTCTACCTACATTGTTGAAAAAGACGAAACGAATGACGAAGAGAACAGAAAGCGCTCTTCTAGACAAATATTTGATGCCATTAGAATAATAACAAATGAAGACGGCACATATTTCTTCAAATCTCCAAGGCTTATTTACGCAGGGCAAAGAAACTTTGTTAATTTCTCTACTGTTCCTATTTATAACTATACTATTCAAACATTAACAATTGATGGCTATGAAAAAGATGATAGTGGCGAATTTGTATATGATGAAAATGGTAAATATGTTTCAAATAACAATAAACTACACAGCATAAATAACTCATTCTATACTTCTGCTGGAACAAACGACAAAACTTATGTTGGTGTTGGTACTCGCATTCAATTAGACACTCCATTTATATATGTAGATTCTAATTATAATGAAGAAACTCGCATGCCATTTAGCACTTGGTTTGAAGATGTTGAATATGGAAATGGTGGCCTAGACAATACAGTTCTTGAAGACCTTGCAATGGTAGAAAACACTATCCTACTTTTATCTGGTGCACAGGAGCCAGAAACTGGATATGCTTTTGTTGGATGGTTTGAGCAAAAATATGATAGAGAGTCTGGCCAATGGACAGAACTAACTTTAATGAGCAATGAACTTGAAACTCCATACTTATCTATGTCTACGGCAGATACAATTATTGTTGCAGTTTATAAAAAGGTTATTGATATCAATATCACCTACAATAACCAAGAACTAACAATTCAAATGCCTGATGTTTCGCTAGTTAACGAAGACGCTTCAGACAGCGAGAACATTAACAAGATTTCTATTGTTACAAATGGAAACACCACAACAATTAGTGGCAAATTCTATTTTGATTACGAATTAAAACTTACTATTGCCCCAGCAGGTGGCTATAGGTTTAGTTCTTTAAGTTTTGAAACGATTGACTCTGAATTAGGTTTATCTAACCTTAGAGGCGAAGTTGACCTTAATAATGAGTATGTTGTTGCCGTGAACAGCGAAGGCGAAGATGTTAAATTTAGTGATGTTGTTTTAAACTCTGTTTTTGGCATTAAATTGCCAGTTAAATCGGTTATAGGCACAGACACTGAGTATGACACACTAAACTTAACTATAAACACCAAACGAGTTGTTTTAGTTTATATAAATGTTGAAAACTTCTATACAACTAGTGGTGGCTTAGCGTCTATATATAATCATGGTGGCTTCAATTTTGGTTTATATAATGTTGCCGACCCTAGTAATCCAATCTTACTAGCTAGAACGGTTGGAACTTCTTATACTGATTTCTTTGAAACCTTTGAAAAAGATAGCACTCAATCATACATAAAAACACATGTAAATTCGTCTGGAAATCCTTTACTTTCTAACAACAACTTCTATATGTATGGATATTTCGACTATGATTTAAGTGGAAAACTTGCACTTATTACCTATCAAGAGCAAGATGCTGCTGGTATTTCACAGTGGTATATCAACGGATATAGTACGCCTACTAGTGATATAGCTAGTCTTAATTCAAATATTTTCACAGGCGAAAAGAGCTCGGAGTTTATTATCAATTTCTTATATAGTGATGCAAATGTAGACCTTAATAGAAGCGATAGGTTTGCCTTAAGTGAAAACAACACCACCTACTATGCAAACGCAAAAATTGAAGCAACTAGTGAAATGGTTGTTTCCCACTCGTTTATAACAGATATCAATGATGTTTCTAGAACTGGTGTTTCTGCTGGGACTGGTGACTATAGCTCAGTTAATGTTTATTCACTTATGACATATAATGGTAGATATTTCTACTATGATAACGGCGCTCTCACCTCGCAGTATAACTCCTCTCTTGCAATATCTAACACGAATTCATATTTGTTTGACTCTGATGCTGTAATTAACCTAACGGTTAACTCTAGGTTTATAGAAGTTGGTGGCGAACTTTATGTGTTTGTTGGATGGTTCACTGGTAGCTATGGGTATGGTGAAAATGTTCAAACAAGGCTTGTTTCTACTGAGCTTTCTATTGTTAACCTAGCTCCTTCTGGTTTTTATGAAGCTAAATATGTTAAGGTTAATAAAGTTACAGTTAGTGGTAATGAAAATGGTCAGCTAAGTGTCAGCCAAACAAACGAGTTGGCGTTTAATGGTGAACCAACAGTTGTTTACGGCTACTACGAAACTGGTGACTATTACTATATCTACACTGGAGCAAACTTAATTGTTGATGCCTACCCTACTGCCGACTATATTTTACCCGACTTCCAAGTTAGAAATACAGCTGGCGAAGATGTAACTGAAGGTAAACTTGTTGAAAATTTAGTAGATTATCAGCGCTTAACAATGAGCGGGGTTAAAGAAGACTTAATTGTTTATGCAAATTTTGAAAAGGGATTTAGAATAACAATAAATCAAACCCTTTATCCTTCTATTGACACTAATCAAGATGGAACCGAAATGTCGGGTGTTTATGTTACTATGAGTTATAATTCTGCCGACTATAAAGTTTTAAGTGCCACTGTGCCATCTGGTACATCAGTAACATTTAACTATGATGAATCTAGCACTGCTTACTACTTTGTTGGCTGGTATATAAATGGACAGATTGTGTCTAGACTGGATAATAAATATCTAACTTCTTATACGCAAATTGTAAGTAATGACCTTGTTATAGAGGCAAGATTTGTTCCTATGACTCAAGTTTCTGTTTCAGGACTAATCTACAACACAAACACCTCTATCTCTAACTTTGCATACAAACTTACTTACACAGATTTAAGAGATAATGTTCAAAAAGAATTTTCTAATGCTTCGTTAAGTTCTTATCTTTATATTCCATCTGGAACAGTTGTAACAATAGAAGAAACTCGTCCACAAAACACCGAAGGTAACCCATACACCTTTGTAGGTTGGGCACAAGTAGATACATACTCTTCTTCTATTATTAGAACGTTCTCAACCGAAAAAGTAGCAACTGTTTCCCTATCAAACTCGTTAACTAACAACACTGGTACATTAAGATTAGTTGCCGAGTATGTTGCAACTACAACCATTGATCTTTCTAAGCTTATCAACATAAGAGAGGAAGATATGGCTGAATACTATGTAAATGGTGAGCAAGGCGATCAATTTAAATCATATTTTGACTTGATTTTAACCTATACCGACCCATTTGGAAACTATAAAACCACAAGAATGGGCTCACTAAGCGAATTAACGGATATTTTAGTAAGGCGTGGAACACCTGTATATATTAGCTACGCAATTGCTAGCACTGTTAGTAGCAGATATTCATTGTCTTCTCTAACCTATCAGTCTTTGGGAATCACAACAGATATCACATTTAGTGGCAGTGGTTCTCAAGAAATTCCAACAACTGATAGATCTTCTATTATTATAACTGGCGTGTTTGGGGCGTTTAGTACTATAACTATTTCTAAAGAGTTAAATGGCGAAATCACGGCTTCGCCAAACATTGAAATAAACTACAACTTTACTGATGAAAGTAATAACTCGATTGAAAATGGAAGTGTGTCATCTTCGAGCGTATCGCTAGTTATTCCTTCATTTAGTGGCTTTGAAATAACTACTTCTGCATTAAGTGGAGAAACTTTTATTGGTTGGTATAACTCAGGTAGGCTTATTTCTACTTCTCCTACTATTACTAATGCAGATATTAGTCCATATGGTAGCATATCTCTTGTTGCAAAATATATAACAACAACAAATGTAACAATTGTTAGAACTGTTGATGGCGAAGAAACTGCAAGTAGTGATTTGGCAGTTACAATAACTGGTAATATTTTAAGCACGAGCGGAACAGTTACTAACGACTATTCTGTAAAAACCCTTTACTTGAATTCAACTAATCAATCTAGACTCACCGACATAACAATGTTAACCAACACAAATGTTGTTCTAACAGCAACCCATATGGCTGGTTATGAATTTGTTGGCTTTACTATCAGTATTGATGGAGAAAATGCTTACTCTATTAGTAGCGTTGCTGGTAGTTACAACACTGTTGCAACAACTCTAGTTAGTCCTTGTGAAAGTGTTGTTATCACTGCAGAGTATATAACTCATAGAGTAGTAAATTATCAAGTTACAACTATAAACGGAGAAACTAACTCTTCAAATGGTGGTAGCATAACTAATCAAACAAAATTTTTAAATGCTTTGGAAAATGAGGTTAGCTTTACATTAAACATAAATTCTAATTATAGACTAGCAGGCTTATTTGTTAATGGAACAGCTCTAGGAACAAGCTACACAAGTGGACAAACAGTAACAATAGATGTTTCTGGTATTTCAGGCGACATAAATATTGAGGTTCGTTTTGCACGCAGTTATACTTTAACTATTATGCTTTCAGTTAACGGTACTGGCGATGGCACAGAAATACGAAACAAACTAGGCATTACTAGATGGAATTATGGTACTATTGGCTCTGGCTCGGTTTCAACCACCATGTCGGGAAATTATGTTAATAGGTCTGTTACTTTAAGTCCAAACTCATCACTTGGTGGTTATGTTTTTGAAGGATGGTATATTTATGATGGGCAAAGCGTTGCAACCTCTACCTATGCACTATCTCACACAAGAAACATAAGCTTAATGTTACAAAGCAATTTGACATTAGTTGCAAAATATGAAACATCAAATTCCTACACTATCCAAACTCAAACAACATATGAGCTTATAGATAGTTCTGGTTCTATTTCTGAGGTTGATAGCCTTTCAAGTGTTTCAACAGCTAATGGTGTTACAACAACTACAATTGGCTCAAACACTTATGCGTTTGTTGGTTATTTTGCAAAAGTTTATAACTATTCATCAGTGGCAAAATATATTAAAGTTGGAACTAGTTATGGTAGTAGTTATTCGGGTACTTATGCAAATATTGTTGGTAGATTTGTTAAAGTAAACACAGTAACATTATCTCCATCAATCTCAAACGCAAACAGCACTATAACCTATGTTAGGTCTACTTATTATCCTGTAGCTTCCACCACGGCTCTTTGCCCTGAAACTGTTAGTGGTTCAGTTTCGCTAAGCGTATTGTCTTTATCTAGCGCTACTTTAACAAACAACCCTAAAGACGGCTATTCAGCAAGTGCAACAACAGCTTTAGGAACAATCTCAAGCAACATTTCTAGAACAATTTCAATAACTAGAATTGGCGTTACAACATATGTTAATGTTAATGCAAACAAAATAAACAGTGTAACTATATCTACAGTAAGTGGAGCTCAAAATAGTGTTATAATTTCGCAGGCAAACAGCGAAGTTAATGTTACATTTAGTATCCCAACTGGTTCTACAAGTGTAATGATAGTTGGTATTTATGGCGTTGATAGTTCATATTCAACATTTACTGTAACAAATGAGAACAACAATGTTCAAAGAAGTATTTTACCTGGTTCTGTTATAAGTTTAAGTTTCACACTTGGCTACTATGAACAGTTTGATGGCTATTCAATAACTGCAGGCTACACAAGTGTGTATTCTCAAGTTGTTTACGACTATTATGTAACATCTAACTATTCTAATGTTACTATTTTAGGGAATTTTAACAGTGGCTTCTTTGCAACAATAGTTGATAGTGATACTAGTAAAGGTACGGCTATTTTAAATAAAACTGGAAACATGTATAGTTTAAATGTTACAGCAAGCGATAATTATATGATTGCAGATGTTGAATTTGCAAAAATAACTAATGGTGCTATTGGCTCATTTGTTAGTTTGCAAGATAGTTCTATTTCCACACTTCTTGGTAGTTATTCGTTCACAAATAATGGATATAGCAGTCAAGATAGTGACAACTATAGATATCCAACTTCTGCAACAGCAACCTTTACTCTTCTTGCTGATGTTGCTGTGAGAGTTGTGTATAGACATGTAACAAATGTTACCTTTGAGGTTAAAGAATCAACCTATAATAGCACTTTCTATACTCTATACTTTGACGATACTTATTCTCCATTAACATTAGATAAAATTAAAGAGTATATTGACAATTTAAGCACGTCAAGTTTAAGAGAAGCTTTATCATACACTCCAGAAGACCTTAGGAGCTTTGAATATCTTGGCACGGAGATAGATAGTGGAACCACTATTGACATATCTAATTTATCCGATATAATAATAGTTTTAAATGCGATGTCTGAGGTTAACATCATAGTTAACATTGATCTTTCTCTAGACGATTCGCTTGGTGAAAACACCTATAATGTGCCAACTAATGGCCTTGAAATTACATTTGATGGCGAAACTGTTAGCACTTATGAAAATGCAAATGTGTTTGGATATGCCACGGCTAAATCTTTATCAATCAATGCTAGAGATTTAAATAGTTACTTTGACTTTGTTGGCTACTACACTCAAGAAAATGAAGGTGGCGTATTGATATCTACTTCATCATCATATGTATTCACAAGAAACAATTTAAACAATCTAACTCAAGACGAGCATGGCAACTATATTGTTTATGCAGTGTTTAGTGAAAGGCTTCAAAATATTTATATTGTTTCAAACTATGAAGAAAGTGAATTTAGTCTTTCTGTTGATGGTAACACCCTACTTAATGTAACAACAACTCTTCAAAAGTATACTTTTGATGAGGGTAGCTTTACATATATCTATGATGAAGAAGAAAGCAGAGTTGTTATCACCTATCCTGACAGTTTAAGTGCAACTGCAAAGAATATTTATATACACGCAACCGACTTTGACATTGTAAATTCAACAGATCCACTTCTTCCAACTGGTATAAGTGAGTTTGTAGAAAAAGAGATAAGCCTAGAGAATGCTATAGACAATTTATACTATAGGTTCTATGAATACACTGATTCAAACTCTAAAAAACTTGGCGAAACTTATAGAAATGTTGTTAGCATAAACCTTGCAGACTACATCGCTGGAACAACAATAACTGCTTCAGCAAAAAGGTTATACACAGTTGAGTTCGCCTACAACTACTATAGTCCTGAAATTGCTATAACTTTAAATATACTTACAATTGAAAACAATAATCCAAAATCTATCTTAATTCAAGAAATTTCAAATGATAGAAATTATAGTTCGGCAATTATCTCATATAGAGTTGAAGAAGGTTTAACTGTTTCTGTTAGCGTTAGTTACAATTCTATGAGCACTGATTATGAGTTTAGTACCCTTCTTGGCTCAACTTCAGTTATGTTGTCAGACATATTCACTAATGAAGTTTTAGGAACAACTGAAGCTCCAACAACAGAAGCTTTGGCTAGCCCTAGCACTTTAAAAGACTGGTGGACAAATAAGCTTGAAGGATATGTTCCAACCTCAAAACTGCATGATACTAGTGCAGAAGAAATGTCGTTTAGCACCTACAACTTTGTTGCTGGTTCAAATATCTCTATAATGGCAGATTTCTATTCTGCTTGTAGAGATGCTAGATACTATCTATTCTCTGTTCTATATAACTTAGGATATGATGGTAACTTAAACCTAAACATCGTAAACGACAACATGAACAACAAAACTGGGGATGGCTTCATATTTAACCTTGCTTTACCAGATTCTTCATACATACTTGAAATTGTTGAAAGAACAACTAATTTAACCACCAAACCAAACACCTACACAACCAAGGTTTTGAAAGATGCTTTAGATGGTAGTGGCAATTTGATTTTACAAAATCAAACAATAAACAATGGGCTATCTTCCATTGTGTATAATAGATATAATGTTGAAGGCGTAACTAATAGCTCTAGCAGTTATATGCAAACCAGTCTTCATATACTAATGCAACAATATGTTGGTATAGATTTCAGTGCAAAGCGTTTAGTTAAAAATTATAATGAAGATAGCATAGGATATTCTGACGATATAAGTGAAGACTTTGAAAGTGAATTATTCTACAAAACAGAATCTAGTGATTCTTATGAGGAATATGGCGAAGATACATTAACCCACCTAAAAACGGGCACAACGGTAACACTTCTAGCAAGAATGGTTGATGGATACTACTTTAAGGGCTTTATAGCAATTTCTACTGGCTACAAGTCTACGTATAATGTTTTATCTTATGGCGGTGATTATGTATACTCTGTTGGCACCACCTACACCTACCTACCTCATACTATGAACACAGACGAAAATGGCGAGTATGTGTCAGCCGAAACCACATTTGTTATAAATGGTGATATGCAGGTTTATGCAATCTATGAAGCTAGAGTTTTTATTATCACATTAAATAGCTATGAATATAAGGAAGACAATGAAGAACTCTATGTTGAACTAAAAGACGAAGACGGCAACCTTGTTTATGATGAGGCTGGCAATGTTGTGTTAGATAGTGAAAAATCTAAGATGACAACCGAACCTATAGAAGGTGGTAAAATAAAAGGTTCACTAATCGTAGAGAAAAATGTAACTGCAAAACTTACTTCTATCACTCACCCATACTTCAGGTTTGTAGGTTGGGCAACAACCTTTGAATTTAACAACTTAATAAATGTTGCTATAGACACAGGAACTGGCGTGGCAGATTATGAGTCGCTTAGAGATACAGACGCCAACCGAAATTTGCAGTATAATAGCGTGTTCCCTGGTCAAGATGAAGAGGGCGAATTTATTAGCTCGGCAGGAAGAAATAATCTATATATTTATGACATCAACAGCGATATGACTATAAATGTTTATTACACCTTTATGTCGTATCAATTGAACATTGAGTTGTCTGAAATTTTGTCTACCTACACTTATGCAGATTCTGCTTTAAACTCTAAGCTACCTGGCGTATCTAGCACAGACACTCTTGTTTCAACCTCTAGTACCGACACATATCTAACCTATGCCGACTACATACGCAATCAACCTGGTTGGGTTAACCCATCTGCAGGAAGATACACTTTTGAAACCACACTAGGTTCATCAGATAGGAACACTGCAGAAACAACAACAACTATAGTAATTGCTTCAAATGATCCTTATGTTTATGTTACTAACGACTACAATGGCAATGAAATTGGATATCCAACTAAAGTTGCACAGTCGCTAATTAGTAGGGTTTATAGTAAGGAAACGGGAACTTTATGTTATAAAAGTAACCAATATGTGAACATTGCTAAGAACAACAATGGAACACTGGCTTATCAAAGAATTGACTACATTTATCAGCTAGACCTATTGAATGAGTATTACGATAATAATTCAGAATACATTAGTTCTCTTGAAGAATTGTATCAAAACGGATTTAGTTATAACCAATGTGAAATAGATAGTGATGGCAACTTCAAAATGGACAATATTTATAACTATATAAACGCATCTACTGTTGATGGAACAACTGTTTATAGCTTAAAACCAGGCTTGTTTACATTAACTATTGATGGCGAGGCTTATGATAGTAGTCAAATTACTGGCGATAATATTCAAATTGATGTTGAAAATGGTACAATAAAGCTTAATTATAAAGTTGTTGCTTCAACGGCGGGCTTCCCTACAGTTAGGGTTCAAATAAATAAGAATCCAAGTAATTTACCTGGCTCAATTATTCCTCACTCTATTGAGCTTATAGGTTATTCCCCTACCACGCAGGCTGAAATGACAAATAACAGCTATTATGTGAGTGGATTTAACATAGGTTTGTTTGACTCAGACGACTTTATGAATGACCCAGAATTTGATGTTGGTAACCTTGATGTAAACATGGTTATAAAGTGGCAGCAAGTTGCCTTGCCTGTAGAAGCTGTTATAACCTTTGACGGAACAAATGTAAATCATGGTGTTTATTTAACAGGTGCAACTTCAAATCCTAAAACAGGGCTAAGCAAGTTGAAATGTAGGTCGGCAACCGAATGTGCTAAATTAACCTCACAGTCTTATGTTCATGAGCACGATTATGAAATTGAAGCATATTTCCTAGTAGTTGTTGAAAATGGTCAGTTGGTTATTGAGATGCTAGAATCAATAATAAATGATGCTACGGCGGATAGAAACGATAAAGAAAAAGCTAAAATATTGTTTGAGTTCTTGCACTCTATCACTGCGGGAACAACAGATGAAAAGGGCGCTGGCAAGATATATTTAGGCAATGGAGAAACGGGACAACTTGTTTCAAGCATAACCGACCAATTATCATATTACTTTAGTTATGGTGTAACGTTATCTGCATTTAGAAACCTATTTAATAAATACTTCCCTGAGTATGTTTTTGATGCTGATAATTTCTTAACTTATAGAGTTATAGAAGTGTTCGACTATTACAAAAAAGGAATAAGCTACAACTTCTACAACAACTATATGAACAGCGATGATTTGGTTATTTCTCAATGCATACTGCAAGAACACCAAATTATGCAACACAATGATAACTATATTCTTTGGAACACTATATTGTGGTCTGCTGATAAAGGTTACGACTATTATAGAGGGGCATCAATGAAGTATACTTCAAATAATAGTGGCAATGCTTTCTCAAGTATGACTTACGACAACAATTTTGCAAACCAAACAACCGACTCTTCGTCTAACACACTAAATTGGTGGCAAAATGCTGGTAACTATATTGTTGGTATATTTAATGGACAAGAAAAGTACAAGGGTACCTACTCTAGAATGCTCCACTCTCTTATAAGTATATCAGATGAACAATTTAGTGAACAAAGAATGGATTATATTAACTCTGTTGTAGATATAAGAACAAAGGAAGTAATCATGAGTGCGTTGCACGATTGGGATAATATTCCAGTATCTAATGCGCTGGTTGCTTGGATATTCTATAGTCCACTATTGCAATTGATTGATGGTATTATAATGCTAGCAAATGGAGATAGTACTATATTTGAATGGATGACCAACTTAAACTTCTTCTAAAATATAAACTAAAAGGACGAAAAAAATGAAAAACTTTAAGCAAAAAATTGTAACAACCTTATTTGCAATTGCATTTATGGTTTTAAGTGTAATATCAACTTATGGGGCACTGGAAGCTTCTTCCAGTTCCCTTTCCTCGTCCTTTTTAAACGAAATAGTCTTAGCCGAGGATGAAACTGAAAATAATGAAGAAATTGTGCAAGACTCTTTATTTTTAGTAGATCTAGGTTTTGTAAAAGTTTACGGTAATTATATTTATGTTTACGACAAGGCAGATAGCACAATAAAAATTATTGATAAAGCCACGGGAACTTTTAAAGAAGATTATAACCATTACAGGCTTTATAATCTCAAAGACATTATTGTTTATAACAACATTCTAATGATGTATAATGGCGAGTCTTTTACTTGCATAACATTAAACTCTTTTGAAACTGTCACATTTAACCAAACCGAGCTCTCTACTATTCAAACTGCAAAAACAATTAAAATTGTTTCTATTGCACAAAAAGACTATATTGTTTTGTGCCCAGAAAACCCAATCGCAGATAGTTTTGAAATAGCTGAAATATCGGTGGATAATAATGTTATCAGTGTTTCAAATATAAAAACCTTCAAAATCGGCGAGCAGTTTCAGGCTTCCCTAAGCGAATATAATCATATTTATATAACCGAGTCGGAAGAAATGCTTTTTGTTATGCTTGTAAACGACCAAAATATTTTCTCATTTAAGCTTGATATTGCTTCTGTAGAGCAGGTTTACACGGTTACTGCTGTAACTGGCTTAGAAACTAATGGTGATGAAATTCTTGATATATCTGCTGTAACTTTATCTGAAGAAACTGATGCTTTGGCTGTTACAACAACTAGTTTGGTTAAATTTTATACATTAGAAATATCCCCCTCCTCCGCCTCATTAAGTCACCTAGATGGCAAAGATATTTTAATTGAAGCTAACTTTATTGCTAGTGATGCCGATGGAAATATGTCTACCCTAAGCTTAATTTCTAACGAAAATCAGTCAGTTATAATATATAATTTTGATATAAAGCAGCCATCTGGATATGAGCAAAATGAGCTTAAAAACGGTGAAATAAACACAACTTTTGGTGAAAGCGACCAATTCCTCTACCTTGATGTTATTAAGGCAACAAGCATCCAAGAAAGCCCTTATAGTAAAGATGCAATAGTCACGGCTGAAGTTAATGATAATTTGGTTGTAATTGGTGAAGGGTTTAACGCAAGCACGGGCGAACCAATTGTTGGTTGGTATTATGTTATGTATAGTTTAGGGAGCACAAATTATTATGGCTATGTTGCAAGTATCGACACTACCATTTTATTTGAAACTGAATTTGAGAACACCTACACAACAGTTTTAGCATTCACGAAGCTTTATACAATGCCAAGCGTTATTGAAGACGATTTAAACACTCAGATAAGAGTAATTCCAAATTCATCTCGACTTGAGGTTTTAAGCCCTATTTGTGACTACTCTTCACTAAACACAAAATATCTACTAGTTAGGGTAAATGGCACAGATGTTGGTTTTATAGATAGGTCGCGTATAATTGAAAGCTCTAGTCTTGAAGACCGCATAATTCCAAATGCAACGGTTTTAAGAAACAATAGTGAAATATTTACTTCAACTAGTGAAGATAGAGAAACAATACTAATGTTAAACAAAGGTGCAAGAGTTAAAGTTATTGGCAAGCGCGACACTATAACGAATTTTACTTTAGTTACCTTTAATGATGAAGAAGGTAATGTTTACACAGGCTATATTTACACATATAACCTAGAGGCAGACACCTGGACAATGCTTCAAATTATTGGTATGCTATTAGTTACTATAAATGTTATATTGTTAATTGTTATAATTTGTATAAAAAATAAAGTCACTAGATAAAGGTTAGTAAATGCTAAAGAAATATTATAGATTTAGAAACGGAGCAGCAATAATATACAAAAAAAGAAAGCTTGGAAATGCAACAGCAATGTATGCAGGCTTTTTTTGTGGCGCTATGTATGAGAAAAATGGTATGCCCCACTTTTTTGAACACATGCTTTTCAAGGGCACAAATAAAAGAAGTGTGGATGACATTATAAAAGATAAAAGCAAAATTACTTATTTAAATGCCTGCACGAATCACTATTATATGGCGGTTAATTTTTATGAGTCTAATAAACGCATAGATAAATGCTTTGAGTATTCAAGTGATGTTTTGCTTGGTAGTAAGTTTGAACAAGCCTACATAGATAAAGAAGCTGATGTTATTTTGGAAGAAGCAGCTAGTGATGTTAATGATTTGAGAAAAAATTTATTTTTAAACCACACTTATTTTATAAAAGAGCAATATAAAAACACCAATGATTATGTTGAATATTGGTTTGGAAGTGAAAAGTTCTTAAAAGGTTTAAGAACAAAAGATTTTTTAGACTTTAGAAACAAGCACTTTGTTACCGACAAATTTTTTGTAAGTGTTGCTACAACCTTGCCATTTTATAAGATAAAAAAGCTTGTTAAAAAGTATTATTTGTCTAAAATAAATGAGCCCAAAGAAAAATCTAATATAATACCATTTGTTTACTATCCACTAACTCAAAAACAGGGAATAAATTTTGTTAAAAATGATAATAGCGTTATAAGATGTATGGTTTCTATAAAAATGGATACAAAGGGCGAAAATTATAGATACGATTATAACTTTAATTGTATATCTAGAACCATCTCATTGCGTGATGATATGTTCTTCTATGTTTGTAGAAAAAACGGATATGTTTACGATTGCGATTCATATATGTATTATAATGACAATTGTGATAAGATAGCCTATATATTCACTTTCACAACCAGTAAGTTTGAAAATGTTGAAAAGATATTTTCTGTGATTGGCGAAACCATTAAAAAGCTTAAAAATGGCGAGCTAACAGAAAATGATGTTAAAGACTTTAAAGAAGGTTATTATGTTAGTATTGATAAACCAAGTTTTACTTCCTTTCAATCACATGCACTTAACCAGATAACATTGTATTATAAGTATGGTAAAGAAAAGCAAAAATCAAACAGTTTTACAAAAAAACAAATTAAAAAGGTTACGGTTAATTCGGTGAAAGAAAACATAGATAGATGCTTTAATAAAGAAAACGATATACATATAACAATAATGGCAAATATTGATGAAGATAAAATTAAAAGCGTAAATGAATATAAA
>ENA-OZAF01000259-OZAF01000259.1-human-gut-metagenome-genome-assembly--contig:-NODE-259-length-24885-cov-5.590938_pt1 | contig 24885 bp, 24 predicted proteins | sample MGYA00244207_ERZ653498 | MGnify/ENA primary metagenome ERZ653498 (study PRJEB26926, sample SAMN06165156) | human gut metagenome | biome: ENVO:00009003; feature: ENVO:2100002; material: ENVO:00002003... | reverse complement strand
GCGACGAAACGCCGCTGGCTACGCTCGGCACGCTGCTGCTGCTGTCGTTGCTGGGGGTGGGCGCGCTGCTGCTGTACCGCCGCCGCAGCGCCTGAAAATAAGCAAAACATGACATCTCGTGCTGGGAGCGTCCAGCGGCCAAAACCGCCGGGCACTCCCTTTTGCGTCTGGCCGGGCGGTCCGTTTCCCCGCCGGGCGAAATCCCTTGCTTTTCCGCAATTTTTTGGAAGAAAAACATTGACTTTTTTGTTGACACCGTGCTATTATGGTATGGTTGTCCGCAGTATGCGTTTTTCGCATGCCCTTTTTGCGCGAGAAAGGCGCGGAAATCAGGCGGCGCAAGGCGCACAGCCGCGGACCGGACTTACGCAGCTTTGAACGCAGAAGGAGGCGTGGCTCAAATGGAAGCGCTGCTCAAGCAGGCCGGCAGGCGCGTGGTGGGCACCAAGCAGGTGTTGCGCGCGGTTGAGGAGGACCGGGCCGCGCATGTCTTTCTGGGCAAGGACGCGGACGGCTTCATCTACCACAGGCTCAACGCCCTGTGCGAGGAGAGGCACGTGCCGGTCACCGTGGTGGACAGCATGCAGGAGCTGGGAAAGCTCTGCCAGGTGGACGTGAAAGCCGCGTCCGCCGCCGTGCTCAAGTGAGGACGGCATCCCCTTACCGACTATAAAGACGCCAGGGTTGCGGCGGTTTTTATAGCACATCAATTCGGAGGTGTTTCCATGCCCACGATCAATCAGTTGATCCGCAAGGGACGGAAAAAGGTCGAAAACAGGTCTACGGCTCCTATCCTTCAGGGCTGCCCGCAGAAGCGCGGCGTGTGCCTGAGCGTTAAGACCACGACCCCCAAAAAGCCCAATTCCGCCCTGCGTAAGATCGCCCGTATCCGTCTGACCAATCAGATCGAAGGTACGTGCTACATCCCGGGTATTGGCCACAACCTGCAGGAGCACAGCGTGGTGCTGATCCGCGGCGGTCGTGTGCGCGACCTGCCTGGCGTGCGCTACCACATCATCCGCGGCGCTCTTGACACGGCCGGCGTGGCCAAGCGGATGCAGGCGCGTTCCCTGTACGGCGCCAAGCGGCCCAAGAAGTAAGACGTTTTCCTGCGCTGCGTTTGCAGCCCCTTTCGGAGTGGGCGCAGGCGTTCGCTCCCCCGCCCGTGAGAATCGAAGCGAGGCGGAGGACGGGCACACCGCGTGACTTTCCCGTAGGTCGGGAGCGGTCGATGCTGAAGGCCGTCAGAAACCTGTATGCAGGCGCGCTTTGAAAACGCATTCCCGGGACCCCAAATCTTACGCTGTGCCACAGGCACATTGCGGCGATGCAATCGCCACAACGAAGGAGGAAATCACATGCCCCGTCGTGGATTTATCCCCAAGCGCGAGGTGCTGCCCGATCCCGTTTACGGGACCACCGTGGTCACCAAGCTCATCAACCAGATCATGCTGGACGGCAAGCGCGGCACCGCGCAGCGCATCTGCTATTCCGCGTTTGACACCATCAAGGAAAAGACCGGCAAGGACGCCGCTGAGGTGTTTACCGCTGCCCTTGGCAACGTGTCGCCCCAGCTGGAGGTCAAGGCCCGCCGCGTGGGCGGCGCCACCTACCAGGTGCCTATCGAGATCCGCCCGGAGCGCCGTCAGACGCTGGCCCTGCGCTGGCTGGTTGAGTTCAGCCGCAAGCGCGGTGAAAAGACCATGGCCGAGCGCCTTGCCGCCGAGGTGATGGACGCCGCCAACAACACCGGCGCCGCCGTCAAGCGCAAGGAAGAAATGCACCGCATGGCCGAGGCCAACAAGGCCTTCGCGCACTACCGCTGGTAATGCGCAGGGGCGCGGGCGGGGCGCCCGCGCCTGGAAGAAGAATGAGAGAAAGCCGAATTTGAAAGGAGACCCTCTGTTATGCCAAGAAGTCACCCGTTGGAAAAGGTGCGCAATATCGGCATCATGGCCCACATCGACGCCGGTAAGACCACCACGACCGAGCGCATCCTGTTCTATACCGGGCGCGTTCACCGTCTGGGTGAGACACACGAGGGCGCGGCCACCATGGACTGGATGGCGCAGGAGCAGGAGCGTGGCATCACCATCACCTCCGCTGCGACCACCTGCCATTGGAAGGGCCACCGCATCAACATCATCGACACCCCCGGCCACGTTGACTTCACCGTGGAGGTGGAGCGCAGCCTGCGCGTGCTGGACGGCGCCGTGAGCGTGTTCTGCGCCAAGGGCGGCGTGGAGCCCCAGAGCGAAACCGTATGGCGCCAGGCCAACAAGTATCATGTGCCCCGCATGGCCTATGTCAACAAGATGGATATCATGGGCGCGGACTTCTTCCGCGTGGTGGACATGATGAAGGACCGGCTGGGAGCCAACGCCGTGCCCATCCAGCTTCCCATCGGCAAAGAGGGCGATTTCAAGGGCATCATCGACCTGGTGCGCATGCGCGCGGAGGTCTACTACGATGATGAAGGCAAGGACGTGCGCGATGAAGATATCCCGGCCGAGTTGCTTGCACAAGCCGAGGAGTATCACCAGAAGCTCATCGAAAGCGTGGCCGAGAGCGACGAAACCCTGATGGAGAAGTTCTTCGAGGGCGAGGAGATCACCGTGGAGGAGATCAACGCCGCCATTCGCAAGGCGACCATCGACTGCACGATGAATCCCGTGCTCTGTGGCACGTCCTACCGCAACAAGGGCGTGCAGCCGCTTCTGGACGCGGTGGTGGAGTACATGCCCTCCCCGCTGGACATCCCCGCGATCAAGGGCATTGATCCCGACGACCCCGAGAACGAGATGGAGCGTCATCCCTCCGATGATGAGCCCTTCTCCGCCCTGGCCTTCAAGATCATGACCGACCCGTTCGTGGGCAAGCTGGCCTTCTGCCGCGTCTATTCCGGCATGCTGGAGAGCGGCAGCTACGCCTTCAACTCCACCAAGCGCAAGCGCGAGCGCGTAGGCCGTCTGGTGATGATGCACGCCAACCACCGCGAGGAGGTTGACTGCGTGTACACCGGCGATATCTGCGGCATCGTGGGCCTCAAGGACACCACCACCGCCGATACCCTGTGCGACGAGAAGAACCCCATCATCCTGGAGTCCATGGAGTTCCCGGACCCGGTCATCCAGGTCGCCATCGAGCCCAAGACCAAGGCCGGTCAGGACAAGATGACCATGGCGCTGGTCAAGCTGGCCGAGGAGGACCCCACTTTCAAGACCTACACCGACCAGCAGACCGGCCAGACGATCATCGCCGGCATGGGCGAACTGCATCTTGAGATCATCGTTGACCGCCTGATGCGCGAGTTCAAGGTTGAGGCCACGGTGGGCAAGCCCCAGGTCGCCTACCGCGAGACCATCCGCAAGGCCGCCAAGGCCGAGGGACGCTACGTGCGCCAGACCGGCGGCCACGGCCAGTTCGGTCACTGCTGGATCGAGATCGAGCCCGTCAAGCCCGGCGAAGGCTACTCGTTTGAGAACAAGATCGTCGGCGGCGTGATTCCCAAGGAATTCATCGCCCCCATCGACGCCGGTATCCGCGAAGCCGCGCAGAGCGGCATTCTGGGTGGCTTCGAGGTGGTGGACTTCAAGGCCACCGTCTACGACGGCAGCTATCACGAGGTTGACTCCTCCGAGATGGCCTTCAAGATCGCCGGTTCCATGGCGTTCAAGGAAGCGCTCACCAAGGCGGATCCCTGCCTGCTGGAGCCGATGATGAAGGTTGAGGTCATCATCCCCGAGCAGTACATGGGCGACGTCATCGGCGACATCTCCAGCCGCCGCGGCCGTATCGAGGGCATGGATGCCCGCATGGGCGAGCAGACCGTGCACGCCTACGTGCCGCTGAGCGAGATGTTCGGCTACGCGACCGACCTGCGCAGCCGCACCCAGGGCCGTGGACTGTTCACGATGCAGTTTGACCATTACGAAGAAGTGCCCAAGTCGATCGCCGATAAGGTGACCGGCTCGCGCAAGGGCGAATGATCCGAACGAAAGCACCCAGGTGCTTGCAAGCATATTCCAACCACTGTTCTTTGGTTATGAAGGAGGAAACAACTCATGGCTAAGGCGAAATTTGAACGCACCAAGCCGCACGTAAACATCGGCACGATCGGCCACGTTGACCACGGCAAGACGACGCTGACGGCGGCGATCACGATGACGCTGGCGCAGCTGGGCGAAGCTCAGGCGATGAAGTACGAGGACATCGACAAGGCGCCTGAAGAGAAAGCGCGCGGAATCACAATCAACACGGCGCACGTGGAGTATGAGACGGAGAAGCGCCACTACGCGCACGTGGACTGCCCGGGCCACGCTGACTACGTGAAGAACATGATCACCGGCGCTGCGCAGATGGACGGCGCGATCCTGGTTGTGTCGGCTCCCGACGGCCCGATGCCCCAGACCCGTGAGCACATTCTGCTGGCCCGTCAGGTAGGCGTGCCCTACATCGTGGTGTTCATGAACAAGACGGACATGATGGACGATCCGGAGCTGCTGGAGCTGGTGGAGATGGAGATCCGCGAGCTGCTGAGCCAGTATGACTTCCCGGGCGACGAGATTCCGATCATCAAGGGCAGCGCGCTGGTAGCGCTGGAATACGTGCAGAACGGCGGCACGGACGTTCGCAACGCGAAGGAGACGCAGTGCATCTTCGAGCTGATGGACGCGGTGGACGAGTACATTCCCTCTCCGCAGCGCGCGACGGATCAGCCGTTCCTGATGCCTGTTGAGGACGTGTTCTCCATCACGGGCCGCGGCACGGTCGCGACGGGCCGTGTGGAGCGCGGCGTGGTGAAGCTGAGCGACACGGTGGAGATCGTTGGCCTGATGGAGAAGCCGCGCCAGGTGGTTGTGACGGGCGTTGAGATGTTCCGCAAGCTCCTGGATCTGGCGGAAGCGGGCGACAACATCGGCCTGCTGCTTCGCGGCGTGCAGCGCAACGAGATCGAGCGCGGCCAGGTGCTGGCCAAGCCCGGCACGATTCATCCGCACACGCACTTCATCGGTCAGGTGTACGTGCTGACCAAGGAAGAGGGCGGCCGCCACACCCCGTTCTTCAACGGCTATCGTCCGCAGTTCTACTTCCGCACGACGGACGTGACGGGCAACATCAAGCTGCCCGAGGGCGTTGAGATGGTGATGCCCGGCGACAACATCGACATGGAAATCACCCTGATCACCCCCATCGCCATTGAGCAGGGCCTGCGCTTCGCTATCCGCGAGGGCGGCCGCACGGTTGGCTCCGGCGTCGTGTCCAAGGTTATCGAGTAATTTGCAGCCGCTTCGCCTCCGCGGCGGCGTCTGGCAGCCCGGAAGCGAACGGAATAGACATGCAGCGGCCCTTCCGCCCGTCAGCGGGCGGGCGGAGGCGGCCTTTCCCACATCGACGAGGAGGTGGCGAACGTGGCAAGCGTTGCCCGCAACAAAGTGATGCTCGCCTGCACCGAGTGCAAGCAGCGGAACTACAATTCCATGAAGAACAAGAAAAACACCCCCGACCGCATCGAGCTGAACAAGTATTGCCGTTTCTGCAAGAAGCACACTGTGCACCGCGAGACCAAGTAAGCCGGAAACGTCAAACTTGCGAATGGAGTGAAAACCATGACGGAAAAGAAGACCAAGGGCGCGAAGCCGAACTTCTTCGTTCGCTTCGGGCAGGGATTCGTTGGCTTCTTCAAGCGCATCGGCCTGGCGTTCAAGAACATGTGGCACGAGCTTCGCAAAGTCACATGGCCCACGCGCGAGAAGCTGGTCAACTATTCGGTGATCGTGGTTCTCTTCATGCTGTTCATGATGGTCATCATCGGCCTGCTGGATACCGGCGCGACGCAGCTCGTGAACCTCATCATGAGCGCGTAAGGAGACAGCCATGGCCGAAAACAGCAAAGAGCCGTGCTGGTATGTGGTGCATACCTACTCCGGCTATGAGAACAAGGTCAAGGACAACATCGAAAAGTCCGTTGAGAACAACCCCGAGATGCAGCGCCTGATCTTCGACGTGCGCGTGCCCGTGGAGGACGTGGTGGAGATCAAGGGGAACAAGCGCGTGAAATCCCAACGGAAGGTCTATCCCGGCTATGTGCTGGTGCATATGATCGAAACCAGCGAAAGCTGGTACCTGGTGCGCAACACGCGCGGCGTGACCGGCTTTGTCGGCCCCGACTCCAAGCCTGTCGCCCTCACCCCCGCCGAGGTGGACATGATGCTCTCCACGCAGCAGAACAGCGTGGAGTTCGGCATCGCCATCGGCGAGGAAGTGCGCATCCTCTCCGGCCCGCTGGAGAATTTCACCGGCGTGGTGGAGGACGTGGACACCGTGCGCCAGAAGCTGACCGTGAAGGTCAAAATGTTCCTGGGACGCGAAATGCCCGTTGAGGTGGACCTGCAGGACGTTGAAAAGGTCCAGCCCAAATAAGGCGCCTGCGCGCCGCAAAGCTCCCTCCGGGGAGCTGTGGGAGGAACGGAAAAGCCGTTCCGCCATGACCACATCGAAGGAGGTGCCATTCCCATGGCAAAGAAAGTCAAATCCATGATCAAACTTCAGGTTCCCGCCGCCAAGGCGACCCCCGCGCCGCCGATCGGTCCTGCGCTGGGCCAGCACGGCGTGAACATCCCCGGTTTCTGCAAGGAGTTCAACGAGCGTACCCAGAAGGACGCGGGCATGATCATCCCCGTGGTCATCACGGTGTACACCGACAACACCTTCTCCTTCATCACCAAGACGCCGCCGGTTCCCGTGCTCATCAAGAAGGAGCTGAACCTGCAGACCGCCTCCGGCCGCCCCAACCGCGACAAGGTTGGCAAGCTGACCCAGGAGCAGGTCCGCAAGATCGCCGAGATCAAGAAGCCCGATGTCAACGCCACCGATATCGAGGCCATCATGAGCATGATCAAGGGTACCGCCCGCTCCATGGGCATCACGGTTGAGGAATAAGACGACCATTTGTGGGAGGACATTGTGCCGTTAGCACCACAGGAAGGACAGTAGCATGAAACACGGAAAGAAATATGTGGACAGCGCGAAGCTGATCGACCATCTCAACGCCTACGATCCCGCCGAGGCCTGCGAGCTGGCCTGCAAGACCAGCAAGGCCAAGTTTGACGAAACCATCGAGATTTCCGTTCGCCTGGGCGTCGATCCCCGCCATGCCGACCAGCAGGTCCGCGGCGCGGTGGTTCTGCCTCACGGCACCGGCCGCACCGTGCGCGTGCTGGTGGTCACCAAGGGCGACAAGGTCAAGGAAGCCGAGGCCGCGGGCGCGGATATCGTCGGCGGCGAGGAAATGATCCATAAGATCCAGACCGAAAACTGGTTTGGCTTCGACGTGATGATCGCCACCCCCGACATGATGGGCGTCGTCGGCCGCATCGGCCGCATCCTGGGCCCCAAGGGCCTCATGCCCAACCCCAAGAGCGGCACCGTGACCATGGACGTGGCCAAGGCCATCACCGACATCAAAGCCGGTAAGGTCGAATACCGCGTGGACAAGACCTCCATCGTTCACTGCCCCATCGGGAAGGCTTCCTTCGGCCCCGAAAAGCTGGGCGAGAACCTGCAGGTCCTCATGGACGCCATCAACAAGGCCAAGCCCGCCGCCGCCAAGGGCACCTACGTTCGCAGCGTGTACCTCAGCGCCACCATGGGCCCCGCCATCAAGGTCAACCCCTTGAAGTTCTGATCGTGAGGAACTTTGCCCTCCGCTTTTCAAACGGAGGGCTTTTCTGTTGCAGCGATGCGCCGGAGAGGCCAAACGGAGGAGACGAGCCATGGACAACCAAAGGCAAAAGCCCTGGGCGCTTGAGATTGCGCAAACGGCGGCGCTTTCGCTGCTGGGCGTCGCGGGTGCGGCGAATCTGACGGACAGGCAGCCGCTGGCGCTGATTGCGCTGTGGGCTGCCTGTGCCGCGGCAGCATGGCTGGCTGTACGCCGGCCGGCGGAAAAACGTGTGAACAGGGTGGCCCTGGCGCTGGGCGCGCTGTTTGCGGTGATGCTGGTCATCGGGCAGGAGATCAACCATGCGCAGACCATTGAGGCGCTGCTGACGAGGTTCGGCTTCCTCAAAGCGCTGCTTCGCATCGCCGGGCTTACGGCGCTTTGCTGGACGGTGCTGCGCGTTGTGCTGCGATGGACCGCGCACATGCGCCCCGCAGACAGGAGCGGCGGCCCGGCCTTCTGGAAAATCTGGCTGTCCATTTTGATCTGCTGGCTTCCGTATTTTATCTCCTTCTTTCCCGGACGCCTTAGCCCGGACTCCATCAACGAACTCAAAATCGTTCTGGGATACGCGCCGGTCAGCAACCATCACCCGCTCATCCACCAATGGACCATCGCGCCCTTTGTGCTGCTAGGGCAAGCGCTTGGGTCGCTGGAGTGGGGCGTGGGGCTGTACAGCCTGTTTCAAATGGCGGCCATGTCCGCGATTTTTGCCGGCGTGGTGCGTTGGCTCATGGCCAGGGGCGCGCCACGCTGGCTACTGCTGACAATCTTTGCCTGCTACGCGCTGGTGAGCGTTCATGCCATCTACAGCATCACCATGTGGAAGGACATCTTGTTCGGCGGCTTCACGGCACTTGCGGTCATGATGCTGACCCGGCTTGTAAACAGCATGGACCCATCCGGAAAAGAGGCGTTTGGCCGTGGGGATTGGTTTGCGCTGACCATCCTGCTGTTTCTCTTCAGCATCTACCGCAACAACGGCTACTATGCCTTTCTGCTCTGTTTTCCTGTATTTCTGCTGTGCAATCGGAGGCTGTGGAAGCCGCTGCTGGCCATGGGGGCGGCGGTGCTGGTATTGGTGAACGGATATCAGCTGTTCATCTTCGACGTGCTGGGTGCGGAGAAATCCGCCGCGGGCGAGGCGCTCGCGCTGCCGCTACAGCAGATCGCCAAAACAGTCCGCGACCACAACCGTGAGCTGACCGCGGAGGAGACGGAAACGCTGGAGGAAATTTTCCCGTCGGTGGAGGAGGTGCGGTGGGCCTATGAGCCCGCCGCGTCAGACCCTGTGAAAGCGATCCTGCGCAACGATGTCCTGATGAGCGATCCCATGCGCTATTTCAAGATATGGGCGCAGTTGGGGATGAAGCATCCGCTGGTGTATCTGGACGTGCTTTTGTACCATACGCACGGCTACTGGTATCCCAACGTGCCGTACTGGACGATCGAGCGCGGCATCTACGAAAACCCGTTCGGGCTGGAAGCGGATGAACCGTTTGGGTCAAAGCTTCTGGGACGGATGTACGACGCGATGGAAGACTCGCCTGTGTTTAGCGCGCTCTGTCGGCCCGCGCCCTATGTGTGGGTGGTGATGATTGCGTTTGCGGCGCTCGTGTGCAAGCGCAGGGCGCGGTTGGCGTCGCCGTGGATGCTGCTGGTAGGGATCTGGCTCACGTCGATGGCCTCGCCCGTCTTTGCGGAATTTCGGTATATGTACGGCGTGGTCGCATGCATGCCGCTGTGCGTGGGCATAGCGCTGACCGCGCGGTGCATGGAGAAATGACGCAGCTCGGCGCAGCCTTTGCCTCCCCTGCAAAATATGCTATACTAGGTACCGGCGGCCGGGAGGTGAGCGGCGGTGTTTCAGCGGGACTACATCCTGCGCATGATCGAAATGATGGGCGACCTGATGCGCCGCGTCAAGGAGCTGATGGACGAGCTTGCGCAGATGCGCCTGTTGGAGGAGGTCTGCCGCAGGCAATGCGGTCTGCCGCTTTCGGCGCTGGAGACGCTTAGCGCCGCGAGCCTGACGGAAATGCTTTCGCCCACGCCGCGCCTGTTTGCCAGCGAGCTCATCTACCTTCGCGCCACCGCCCTTCCGGCTCCCTGGGAGGAGGGCCGCATGCTCAGGCTCAAGAGCCTGCGCCTGCTGCTCACGCTGGCGGAGGAGGGCCCGCTGTGCGAGCTGCGCGCGCCGCGCGTGCAGACGCTCAAGGTGGAACTGATGGACCTGCTTTTGCCGGAGGATCTGATGGCCTGCGCCGCGTTTCTTAGGCAGGGCGGGGCATATGCGGATATGGAGGATGCGCTGTTTGAGGCGGCGGAGCGATGCGCTCCGCCGGAAAGAGAGGCGTTCGTGCGGACGGGGGCGCAGATGCTGCGCGAGGCGGCACGCGCGCCCGCGGCAGACCTTGCGTTTGCCCGTACGTCTGCGCACGAGCTGCGCCTGTCTGCGCGCGAGCTGGAGGAGCGCTGGACAGCGCCTTGTGATTCACAGCGACCGGATAGAGGGGAAGAAACCCGATGATTTTGATCTCGGCACAGGATGTGCAAAAGAGCTTCGGCGCCCATGAGGTGCTCAAGGGGGTCAGCTTCAGCCTGCAAAAGGGCGAGAAGATGGGCCTGGTAGGCGTCAACGGCTGCGGCAAGACCACGCTGATGCGCATCATCAGCGGGGAGGCTGAGGCGGATGGCGGCATGGTGCACAAAAACCGCGACCTGCGCATCGGCTATCTCAAGCAGGTGGACGACATCGCCCTGACCGACACGGTCTGGGAGGCGCTTCTGCGCGTGTTTGAGCCGGTCATCGCCATGGAAAGGCGGCTGCGCGAGCTGGAAGCGCAGATGGAGCAGAACGCCGATCCCCAGACGGCCCTGCGCCTGACGGGGGAGTATCAGCGCCTGCTGGATCGCTACAACGAGGCCGAGGGCTACGCCTATGAGGGCGAGATGCTGGGCGTGCTGAATGGCCTTGGCCTCAAGCCCGACATGCACGGGCGGCAGGTGGGCACCCTCTCCGGCGGCGAGCGCACGCGGCTTTCGTTGGCCAAGCTGCTCTTGCAGAAACCCGACGTCATTTTGATGGACGAGCCCACCAACCATCTGGACCTGGAGGCCATCGAATGGCTGCAGGGCTACCTGACGGAATACAAGGGGTCTCTCTTGCTCATCAGCCACGACCGCTATTTTCTGGATCACGTCTGCACCACGATGGGCGAGATCCTCGGCGGCCGCATGATCAAATTCACCGGCAACTACACCGAGTACATGCGCAAGCGCACCGCGGACTTTGAAAACCGCATGAAGGCCTACAACCTGCAGCAGAAGGAAATCGAGCGGGAAAAGGCCATCATCGAGCGCTACCGCAGCTTCAACCGCGAAAAGAGCATCAAGGCCGCCGAAAGCCGCCAGAAGCGCCTGGACAAGCTGGAACGGCTGGAAAAGCCCGTCGAGGAGGGGCATGTGCGCTTCAGCTTTGAGGCGCGCCGCCGCAGCGGCGAGGAGGCGCTGGAGGTCAAGGGGCTGTGCAAGACCTACGACGGCCAGCCGGTTTTTGAAAACGTCAGCTTCAAGCTGCGGACCGGCGACCGCGTGGCGCTCATCGGCCCCAACGGCGTGGGCAAGAGCACGCTGTTCAAAATTCTGACCCATCAGATCACGCCCGACCGGGGCAGCGTAAAGTATGGCGTGAACATCGACGTGGGCTATTATGACCAGCACCAGCAGAACCTCAACCCAGCCAACACCGTGCTGGACGAGGTCTGGAACAGCTTCCCCTCCATGGAGCAGAGCAAGGTGCGCGGCGCGCTGGGCCTGTTCCTCTTTACGGGGGACGACGTGTTCGACACCGTTGGGAGCCTCTCCGGCGGCGAGCGGGGGCGCGTGGCGCTGACGAAGCTGATGCTGCGCAAGGACAACCTGCTGCTGCTGGACGAGCCGACCAACCACCTGGACATGGACAGCCGCGAGGTGCTGGAGGACGCCTTGCAGGACTTTCCCGGCACGATTCTTGCCATCAGCCACGACCGGTATTTCATCAACCGCTTTGCGGACCGCGTGATGGTGATGAACGCTGACGGCGTGACCGAATACCTGGGCAACTTTGATGATTACGTGGAGAAGCGCGACCGCCCCCAGCCGCCCGCGCCTGTGGAGGGCGGCGAGGTGACGCGCACGGCGGCCACGCGGGAGCGCAAGCGCGACCGCCAGCAGGCAGCCCGCGTCCGCGAGCTCAGGGCGCAGGTGAAGCGAGCGGAAGAGGCGATCGAAGAAAACGAACGGCTCCTTCGTGAGCTGGAGGCGAAGCTGGCCGACCCGGCCACCTACGCCGACGCGGAGGCCGCGCGGGAGCTGGGCGAGCGCTACCGCGCCGAGCAGGAGCGCAGCGAGGCGCTCTATGAGGCGCTGGAGGCCGCCGAAGCGGAGGCGGAAGCGGCGGAATAATCCCTGCTATGCATGTTGCAGGCAATACAGCAGGTTTTTGCGGTATTCGGAAGGCGAAACCAAAAACGCCTTCTTGAACTGCGTGCTGAAATAAAATAGATCATACCCGATGGCGGCAGCCACATCGCTGATGGACAGCTCCGGATTTTTCAGCAGCATCTGCGCGTGCCGCAGCTTGTAGCGGATGACAAGCTGCTGGGTGGAACAGTTCATGACGTCGCGGCTGCAGCGGTAGAGATGGCTCTGGGAGACGTGCAGGGCCTCGCAGAGCCGGTCCACATGAATGCGCTGGCTCAAATGCGCCTCCAGATATTCAAAGAGCCGGGAAATGACGTACTGCTCGCGGGAACGGTTTTCTGTGGGAAGCGCTGGCGCGTTCTGCAGGCGAATCAACCGGATGAACAGCAGCTGCAGCAGCGCGCCAAGCTGCGCATAGCAGCCCTGCCGGCATGCCCGCACATCCTCATAGCAGGATGTCAGAGCCGCGATATGCGCAGGCGTCATCACCTTGGGAAAGTGCAGAATGCGCGTAAAGCCGAATTGCTGCAAAAACGCATGTTCCCGGGTAAAGGGATGCAAGTTGAAGAAAACCTCATAGGAATCCACATGATCGAAGGTGGAGGCGCTGTAGACGGAATAGGGCGGGATGAGCATCACGCTGCCGGCATCGAGCATGAAATGCTCGCTCCGGGCGGTAAGCTCCGCCTGTCCCTGCGTTTGCAGCACCAGCTTGATGCGCGTGCTGACCAGATTTTTCAGGGTTTTGAAATCCTGCTGCGGCCAATGCGTGAAATAGTCCACCTCAAAACGAAAATCGGACAGATAGGCGGACAATGGGTCCGCATCCGCCTGAAAGGGGTCAAACCGCTCGGTCAGTTTCATGTGCTTCCTCCATTGGACTGATAAACACAAATTTGAAATGGGTATGATATAGGAAAACCATCGTTAAAAGTATATCATAGAACAGCGGCATTGGGAACGGAACAAAAATCGTTCGGACTTACACAATCAGGAAAAACAACAGTTACAGGAGGAAACGAAAATGAAAACTGGCAGGAAAAAGCTGCTGAGCCGCGTGCTTGTGCTGGCGCTTGTGATGGCGCTGGCGCTGGGCACGGCGCTCGCTCCCGTGAGCGCCATGGCGGAGGCAGCTGTGGCTGACGGCACCTACACCGGCGCGGCCAACGGCATGGGCGGCGCGGTGAATGTAACCGTGACCGTGGAAGGCGGCAAGATCACCAGCGTTGAGGTCGGCGAGCATCAGGAGACGGCCGGCATCAGCGATCCGGCGATCGAGCAGATCCCGGCGGCCATCGTCGAGGCGCAGAGCACCGACGTGGACGGCGTGGCCGGCGCGACCGTGACTTCGGACGCCATCAAGGCGGCCGTGGACGCTGCGCTCAGCGGCGAGGCCCCCGAAGAGGACAAGCCCCTTGAGATTACCATCCAGCCGGACGTGATCGTGGTGGGCGCGGGCATGGCGGGCCTGGTGGCCAGCGTGCACGCGGCCGAGCTGGGCGCGAACGTCCTGGTGCTGGAGCAGAACTACCGCGTGGGCGGCTCCGCCAACACCGCAGGCGGCTCCATCAGCGGCGCGGGCTACAGGATCCAGCAGGAAGCCGGCATCGAGGACAGCGCCGAGGCTTTCTATAACGACTTCGTTACCATGGGCGGCGGCGAGGAGAACATGAACACCGAGATCGCCAAGGTGCACGCCGAGCGCAGCGGCGAGGCCATCGACTGGCTGCAGGACTACGTGGGCGTGGAGTTCTCCGATCAGGTGGACAGCGGCGGATACCTGACCATGAACACCTACCGCGTGACCTATACCGCGGGCGGCGCGTCCTCCGGCGGCGGCTCCTATTTTGTCAATGCCCTGATGGAAAAGCTGCAGGGCTTCATCGACGCGGGCCAGGCCCAGCTGTGCCTGGACACGCTGGTCACCGACCTCATGTTTGACGACAACGGCGACGTCGTCGGCGTCAAGGTGGATGACACCGAGATCCCCGCGCCCAGCACCATCATCGCCACCGGCGGCTATGGCTACTGCGAGCGCTGGCTCAAGGAATACAACTTCACCAACATCACCTCCAATGACCCTGTCACCGCCATCGGCAGCGGCTACGACTTTGCTCGCAGCGCCGGCGCGGCGTTTGACAACATGGACTACTGCTCCTGCTACGGCGGCTCCGTGCCGGTCAGCGGCTTCCAGGCGTCGCTTCGCTGCAACATCAACTACAACGGCGCCATCTGGGTCAACACCGCCGGCGAGCGCGTCTTTAACGAGCCTGCCGCTACCTCCATGGACAAGCGGACCGTTTGGCGCACCGCCGACCAGAACATCATCTATATCGTGCTGGCCGAGAACATGCTGTCGGATGACAGCGCGCTCTTTACCGGCATGATGAGCAACTCCGCGCCCTTCACCAACGAGGAGAAGATCGCCGAGCTGCTGGATGAGGGCTACATGTTCAAGGCCGACACCATCGAGGAACTGGGCGAGATGATCGGCGCTGAAAAGCTGGCCGAGACCGTCGCCAAGTACAACGAGGATGTCGCCGCGGGCGAGGACACCGTCTTTGGCCGCACGGACAACCTGCTCGCCTTTGAGGAGGGCCCCTTCTACGCCGTGTACACCGTTCCCTACCTGATGATGACCGCGGGCGGACCGCGCATCAACGGCGACGCCCAGCTCGTGCGTGAGGACGGCACGCTGGTAGGCGGCGCGTACCTGGCGGGCGAGATCATCGGCTCGGCCAACATCGCCGGCCACAACACCATCGGCGGCATCGGCCATGGCCTGTGCGCCACGTGGGGCCGCATCTCCGCCGAGAGCGCGGTGAAGAACGCCGGCAAGTAAGCCCGCAGACCGTTCCCGCATCCCGCTGGAAAACAAACGACCGGCCCGCAGGGGAGCGAAAGCTCCCTCGCGGGCCGGCTTGCTTTCTGTCAGGGGCATTAGCGCCTGATGAGCACCACGGAGAGGTCGTTGACGTTGGTGCCGGTGGGTCCGGTCATGATGAGGCTATCGATGGCCTTGAGGGCGTGGTAGGCGTCGTTGTCCTGGAGCACCTTGTGGATGTCCAGCCCGGCGGCGGCCAGCCGCGCGGCGGAGCCTTCGTCCACAATGCCGCCCGCCGCGTCCGTCGGGCCGTCGGAACCGTCGGAGCCGAAGGAGAACACGCACGTATCGCGGCACCCGGCGATGCCCTCGGCCGCGCCCAGCGCGATTTCCTGGTTGCGCCCGCCCAGCCCCTTGCCGGTCAGGTGCACCACCGTCTCGCCGCCGGCAAGGAAGGCGAGCGAGCGCTCCGTATCCTGATGGTCGCGGGCGATGGCGGCCAGGAAGGACCCGGCCTCGCGCGCCTCGCAGGTGAGGCTCGCGGTGAGGAACACCGGCTCGTAGCCCAGCTCGCGGCAGGTTTCGGCGGCGGTGCGGCACAGCTGGCGCACGCTGCCGGTGATGAAGGTGGTCACGTTGGTGAGCTCCTTGGGCGTCTCCTGCCCCAGCAGAGCGCGCGCTGCGTCGGACAGGCGCAGGCCGTAGCGGGACGCGATCTCCTGCGCCTGCGCGCAGGTGGAGGCATCGGGGTACGCCGGGCCGGAGGCGATCATGTCCAGCGGGTCGCCGATGATGTCGCTGAGCACCACGGCGTAGACGTGCGCCGGGGCGCAGGAGAGGGCGAAGCGCCCGCCCTTGACGGCAGAGAGGCGCTTGCGCAGCGTGTTCATCTCCACGATATTGGCCCCGCAGGCCAGCAGCTGGCGCGTGATGTCGGCCAGCTCCTCGGCGGGGATGAGCGGTTGCTCAAAGAGCGCCGAGCCGCCGCCGGAGAGCAGAAACAGTACGCTGTCCGCTTCCGTCAGGCCCGATACCACCTCCAGCGCCCGGGCGGTGGCGCGGTAGCTGTTTTCATCGGGGACGGGATGGCCCGCCTCGTAGATCTCCAGGCTGCCCAGAGGGCCGCGTGAGTAATCGTACTTGGTCACAACGACGCCCGCGTCGATGCGCCCGCCCAGCCGCTCATGGGCTGCGCGGGCCATTTCCCAGGCCGCCTTGCCGGCCGCCACCAGAATCAGCCGCCCGCCAGGCTGAAAGGCGATCTGATCCAAAGCCTGTCCCACGGCGGCGCCCGGAAGCGCATCGCGCAGCGCGGCGTCGAGAATGTGTTTTGCATCTTGGTTCATTTCGGTAGCCTCCATTGCGAGAAACAGAATGCGGGCCGCGGCGGGGGACCGCGGCCCGGAGGGGACGCCGCCTTAGAAGATGGCGGAGACGATCAGCACGTTGATGATGGCCGCGATGCCGATAATCAGCGTGCCCAGCGTCTGCGTCTTGTAGCCGTCCTGGGGCTCCATCTCACCAAAGTTGGTGACCACCCAGAAGTAGCTGTCGTTGGCATGGGAGACGGTCATGGCGCCCGCGCCGATGGCCACGACGACCAGCGCCGCGTCCAGCGGAGTGGCAAAGCCCAGCGTCATCATCAGCGGAGCGATAATGCCCGCGCTGGTGGTGATGGCAACCGTCGAGCTGCCCTGCGCCGTCTTGAGGATGGCGGCCAGCAGGAACGGGAAGAACAGGCCCAGGCTTTCCAGCGTGGCGGCATGGGCGGTGATGAAGTTGACCAGATCGGTGGTGGCGATCACCTTGCCCAGCACGCCGCCCGCGGCGGTCACGAACAGGATGGGTCCGACGGTCTTGAGGGTATCGTCCGTGAGGGCGTAGAATTCGCCCATCTTGCCGGACTGGGCCATGAGGATGACGCCCAGGATCAGGCCCACGGCCAGCGCGATGATGGGCTTGCCGAGGAACACGATGATGGGGGGATTGGAACCGGCCATGCTGAAGGCGCTGGCCAGGCCCATCAGGACGATCGGCACCACGATGGGGGCGAAGGACATGAACGCGCCGGGGAGCTTGCCGTAGCTGGCCACCAGCTCCTCGTATGTCTGTCCGATGGCCTCGGCGTTGGTGGGCTCATCCTTGGCCTTGACCTTTTTGCCGATGAAGAGCGCGAAGATGTAGCCGGCGATCAGCGGCAGGATGGAGCACACCGCGCCGATGGCCATGACCAGCAGGAGGTTGACGTCCGTGCCCAGGCCACCCACACCGAAGAGGGTGTTGGCCGCCGCGATGGGGCCGGGGGTAGGCGGGATGAAGCAGTGGGAAATGTACAGGCCCATCGAAAGCGCCACGGTGCAGGCCACGGAGGACTTGCGGGTGCGCTGCACCAGCGCCTTGCGGATGGGGTTGAGGATGACGAAGCCGCTGTCGCAGAACACGGGGATGGACACGATCCAGCCCATGATGATCATGGCGGCCTCGGGGTGCTTCTTGCCCACGAGCTTAACGACGCAGTCGGCCATCTTGAGCGCCGCACCCGTCTTTTCCAGCAGGGTGCCGACCATCGCGCCCAGAATGATGACGATGCCGATGGAGGTAAACGTGCCGCTGAAGCCCGCGCCGATCACGTCCGCGATCTGCGCAAGGTCAATGCCGGCGACGATGGCCAGCAGCAGGGACACGCTCATGATGGAGAGGAACGGATGGATCTTCCATTTGGAGATCGCGACGATCATGAGGATGATTGCGATGACGAATGCGATTACCAGTGGGATACCAGTCATGCGAGGACACCTCCTGAAAGATATGGATGATTTACCATGACAGAGGCGTGGGCGCGCCTCTGGTCGGCTTGAAGCGTTCCGCGAACCTGCGCAGACCCGGCAAAAGAAGCGGCCAGATCATATTGACAATACCGCCGGTCGCGTTTCCAATGGCAATCCTATAAATTGGAGGGAGGCTCTAAAACTGGTTGCCATTGTAACATAGATTACGAAAAAGCACAAGGGGTTATGATAGGGTGACGGCTGGCAATTCACATAAAAAGCAATGCGCACTGTGCCTGAGCAATGCTTATGGAATGCCTGGCTTCAGAAATAGGACAGAGGCTGCGGTATGCACTTACTTTGCAAATCCTGTAATAAAGTCGGCATACAGCTGCCAGGCATCCATATTTCCCGCCAGATCGCAGTGCGTCATGCCGGGCACTTCCACATAGGTAACATCATAGCCCGCTTCCCGCATCATCGGCACGAATACGTCCGAATGATGCTCCTTGTTCACGGAAACATCGGCGTCGCCGGCTACGATGAAGTAGGGCACATCGGGAAGCGTGTTGACCCAGTTCATCGGGTTGTGGATAGCAATGGCCTGGGCGACGGAGCAATCATAGTAGGAATAAGCACGGTACATGGTGGCTGCACAGTCCGGACGTTCCGTGGCATGGTAGGCAAGGTCTGTGACGGGGCAGTTGGCGGCAACGGCAACGGGGGTGTACTTGCCGTATTTGGCATAGTTGAAAACACCGATTCCGCCCATGCTGCGCCCAAAGAGCACCAGTGGAATTTCATCCTTGACAAGATCATAGCGGCTGTAAACCGCGTCGAGGATTGCATCGATCTCATAGATCGTATCAAAGCTCATCCAGTTCCAGGGGCCGCTGTAAGGCCGGACGACCAGCACGCCGCGTTCGCCCAGATAGGTATCATACGTTTCCGGTTCGGTTTTGTAAGCATGACCGTTGTTCAGCCCCTGAATATCCACCGCAACGGCAAGGATGTCACCGCCAAGCTGCTCGTCATTGACCCAGGCATAGGTCTTGAGCGTATCGGCGTTGATGCTGAATACAGCTTCAAGCGGGTCCGCAGAGACTTCTACCCCGGTGGGGGACTGGCTGTGCGTAATCGTGTACTCCTCAAGCGGGGCAGGCTCCGCAATCTCTGATGATTCGCCAAGCGCCGTCGGCACGAGCATGACCGATAGAATCATGAGACACACAAATAGTTTTTTCATAAGAGTTTAGCTCCTTTACAAACTCCCTTATGGTTTTCAGGATGCCGCCGGAGCACCTTGCAAGCCGTGCCAGACGGCTTGCAAGGGCTGTTTTACGGCAAAGAATGTTACTTCCACAGCACGCGGGTGCACATGTCGATGTACAGTTCACGCCATACATGCCAGCGATGGGCGCCGAAAGCGTAGTAATTGGTGAAGGAAACGCCCTCGGCTGCAAGCGCGTTCTGGGTGGGGTTGACCTGCGAGAAGAACAGACGGTCATAAATCCCTACGCCGAAGGTCAGCGACGGGGTTTTCAGCTCGGGGCGGGTCAGGTCGTACTGCGCGGGGTTGTCGTTGGCGCCGCTCATGCAATAGAAGTAACCGAAGTCCTCCGGATTGGAGATGTACATGTTGAAGGTGCACATCGCGCCGGCAGACAGGCCTGCGAAGGCCCGGTCCTTGGGATCGGTGGACACGTTGAGGTGGCTCTCCAGCCAGGGAATCAGCTCATCCATGAAATAGGGCTGAGCCTGCGAAATCTGTTTGGTGTAGCTGGGATTGGCGGAGGAAGCGGCATTGCTTTCCGGTTCGCCGTCGATGGAGGTGATGCGGGTTCCATCGGCGTTGACGGTGCTGTAAAAGTAGACGCCGTCGCTGTCGCGGTTGTTGGTGGCAATGACGATCATTGGCTCTACCAGGCCCTGATCGATCAGGTTGTCGGTGATATTGCCCAGCATGCCCTGCGCGGGCCAGTTGCTTTCAAAACCGGCGATGCCATGCCCAAGAATCACGTACTTGTAAGGCTCGGCGCGGTCGGGGTCGTAACCGTAGGGCAGATAGATAGCGATGGGCGCATCGTAGCCCAGCGTGGGGGAAGGTACCTCGGCAAACTGAATGGTGCCGTGGTTGGCGCAATTGTCCTGATAGAGGGAGTAGTCGGGACTGAGGCTCTGTTTTTCCGCGTCGTAGGGCACGAGCACCTGGCTGTAGGATTCCTTGCCGCGGTATTCGGTAGGCAGGTTCTGCGGGTCGGAAATGGTGATTTCGCCATTGAGGCGGAACTGGTAGCAGTAGGTGCCGCTGGCCAGAGGCATGGTATAGGCCCAGTAGCCGGTCTCCTCGTTCAGCGTCATCTGGTCAAAGGGGCGCACGGGGTTGACGTCATCGGTGTGAATCAGGCAGCCGTTGTACCAGTCGTTGGGATGAATTTTGGCGGCGCTGTTCTGGGAGGAGTAGTAAGGCTCGGAATAATACCATTCTCCGGCCACTTCCACGGTTTCATATTCGGGACCGTAGAAGCGGAAGGTGACCTTGAAGCCGGTGGGTGAGGAGCCGCTCTGGTAAACGGTGGTCTTGGTCAGGGCGTCGAAGGCCTCATCGGTAAAGTCCTCTTCGGTGGTTACGCCGTCCCATTTGATGAAATGGGTCTGATAATCCACCTCAATCCAATCATTTTCCTGGGCCAGCGCAGCATTGGCCGAACCAAGCAGCAGCAGCGCGCCGAGCAAAAGGGAAATCCATTTCTTCATAGCCATAAAACCCCTTTTCTGCGTCATCGAAAAAATTTTTTTCCAAAAAGAGACAGAGAAGGGGCGGCGGAGGCAGAGGCATCCGCCGTCCGAAAACACGCCGGAATCAATAGCCCGCGGGCAGCGTATCCATGGTGTGGTAGTAGTCGCGGTTCCAGGCCTGATCATCGCCGGTGAGGAACTTGGCGCCTTTCATCTCCTCGCCGCTGAGCAGCCAGGCAAAGAGCTTGGCAAGGTCCTCATCGGCAGGAGAGGCGTGGCCTGCGCCCATGTTGGTCCAGATGCCCAGCTTTTGTCCGGCTTCGGGATTCAGACGATAGACGTTCTCACGGAACGTGTAAACCCAGTTGGGGTTGATGTGCGAATCCAGCTCGCCGCAGACGAACATCGCATCCAGATCGCCATCGTCGTAACGGGTCAGGTTTACGCTGGGCGAGAAGCTGTCAAAATACCAGGTGGACTTGCCATCGGGCTCGCCGGGATCGCTGGGAACCGCCGTGTCGCCGTAGCCATTGAGATGATGCATGCCGGGCCGCAGCCAGTCAGGCGAGGTGACCACGCACAGGATGCGGTTGATGCGGTCGTCCAGGCCGGCCACCACCAGCGAGGTGTCGCCGCCCATGGAATGGCCGCCCATGACGGATTCCACCACCGGGAAATGATCGTAGAAGTAGTCCAGCACGCGCAGCGTATCAAGCGAGGTGTTGCCCAGGATCTCCCAGCCGTAACGGTACATGTTCTTGAAGCAGGTGGTGAGAATCTGGGTCTTCAGGGCGGCCACATCCTCCTCACTGGCGGTCAGAGAGGTGACTGGGTCGTAGATGTTGGCCCGCTCGCCGTGGAGATAGTGATCAAAGAACACGGCGGTGTATCCGTTTTCCAGAATGTACTTGGCATACGTGGTCACCAGGGATTCCTTGTTGCCGGACAGACCGGAGAGGAAGATGCAGATCCTCATATCATCCCCATCCTGATAGCCTTCGGGGGTGATGTAATACACGGGGATCATATCCACCCAGATTTTATTGACCTGGTAGTCGCCTATCGTTACCACGGACGGCTCATCGAAGGCATAGATGTAGGGCTCTTCGCCTTCGGCATGAGCGGCGGCCAGCCCCAGCAGCAGGACAAGCGCCAAAAGAATGGCACACAGTTTTTTCACACGAATCCTCCTCTTTGGCAGATTTGAATTGTATTAAGTTGAACGATCCAAAGGTAGACGTGCACGATACCTTTCAAAGCACAGTTTACCGAAAATTTCGGTAAAAGTCAATACCGAATATTTCGGTAAGGATAATAATAGCATCCGGTCAACGAGGAGGCATGGCCATGGTATACCGAAGGATCCGGGACCTTCGCGAAGACCACGACTTAAAGCAGCGCCAGCTGGCGGAATACCTGCGCTGCTCACAACAAACCTACAGTGATTACGAAAACGGAAAGGTGGATGTACCCACCCAGGTACTGATTGCGCTGGCCATAGGGTATCAAACCACCACCGACTATCTGCTGGGCCTTTCCAATCAGCGTCAGCCGCCCGCAGGACAACAGGCAACCGAGAAAACCGGATGTTTAACCCGTATGGAAAAAGACCCTCCCAAAACGAAGACCTGTTGCGGCAAGGAGCGGCAGAAAGCCGAACAACCGTGCTCCCAAGAACCGGCGCGGTGAATCCAGGTATCGGCCGGTTCGTTTTCAGATGCACTTGACATATGTACGAAATCGTACTACACTAAGATGTACGATTTCGTACATAAAGGGGGAAGCAGCCATGCCGCGCGATATGCGCTGGAAGCAGTTGATGCACATCTTTGGCGAGATCGATGCAGCGTATCATGATGCGTCGCTCAAAATGGGGTTGACGGACAGCGCCATGCAGATTCTCTATTCCGTCCATATAGCGGAGGGCGCGTTGTACCCCTCGGAGATCGCGCGGTTGTGCGGCATGAGCCGCCAGACGGTGGGCTCCGCCCTGCGCGCGCTGGAGAGGCAGGGGCTGGTGTATCTGGAGACGGAGGCGGGCCGCAATCGTCCCGTGCGTCTGACGCAGGCGGGGGAGACGGTGTGCCGTGAGCGTGTGGCCCCGGTGGCCGCCGCCGAGGAGGCCATCTGGAACGGCTGGACGGAGGCGGACCGCAGCGCATATCTGCGCTTAAGCCGGCAATACCTGGAGGACCTGCGCGCCCAGGTGGAGGCGCTTCCCGACAGACAGCACGGAGGTAGCGCGTGAATATCCGTCTTTCGGACCACTTTACCTGCCGCAGGCTTCTGCGCTTTACGCTGCCCTCCATCGTAATGATGATCTTTACCTCGATCTATGGCGTGGTGGACGGTTTTTTCGTGTCCAACTTCGTAGGCAAGACGCCGTTTGCGGCGATCAACCTGATCATGCCGTTTCTGATGGCCTTCGGCGCGCTGGGCTTCATGATCGGCACGGGCGGAAGCGCGCTGGTGGCCAAAACGCTGGGCGAGGGCAAGCGGGAAAGGGCCAACGGGCTGTTTTCCATGCTGATTGTGGTAACCCTGGCGATGGGCGCGCTGGTCGCGGCGGCAGGCATGCCGCTGCTCAGGCCCGCGGCCGGGGCGCTGGGCGCACAGGGGGCGATGCTGGAGGACTGCGTGCGCTATGGCGGCATTCTGCTGCCCGCCACGGGCGCCTTCATGCTGCAAAACGTGTTCCAGAGCTTCTTTATCACGGCCGAGCGGCCGCGGCTGGGCCTGATGGTCACGGTGGCGGCCGGGGTGACCAACATGGCGCTGGACGCGCTGTTTATCATGGGCTTCGGCTGGGGGCTGGAGGGCGCTGCGGCGGCCACGGCCATCAGCCAGCTGGCGGGCGGAGGGATTCCGCTTGTGTACTTCCTTTCGCCCAATCAAAGCCTGCTGCGGCTGTCGCGCCCCGCGTGGGACCTGCGCGCGCTGGGCAAGGCATGCGCCAACGGCTCCTCCGAGCTGATGACCAATCTCTCGCTCTCGCTGGTCAATATGCTCTACAACTTCCAGCTCATCCGTCTGGCGGGGGAGGACGGCGTGGCCGCCTACGGAGTGATCATGTATGTCAACTTCATCTTCCTGGGCGTGTTCATCGGCTATTCCATCGGCAGCGCGCCGGTCATCAGCTACCATTTCGGCGCGGACAACCGGGCGGAGCTGCGGGGCCTGCTCCGCCGGAGCCTGGGAATCATCGCGGCAATGAGCGCGGCCATGACGGCGCTGGCCGAGGCGCTCGCGCTCCCTCTGGCGCGCCTCTTCGTGGGCTACGATGAGGCGCTGCTGGCCATGACGCGGCACGGCTTCATGCTCTATTCGCTATCCTTCCTGTTCGCGGGCGGGGGCATCTTCGGCTCGGCGTTCTTTACCGCGCTGAACAATGGGGCTGTGTCGGCGTTGATTTCGTTCCTGCGGGCGCTGGTGTTCCAGATGGCGGCGGTGCTGCTTTTGCCCCGGCTTATGGGGCTGGACGGCGTGTGGCTGGCGGTGGTCGCGGCCGAGGCGCTGGCGGTGGCGGTGGCGGCGGCCTGCTTTGCGGCCAAGCGCAAAACCTACGGATACTAAAAAACGTCCCGGCGTTTCCTGATGGAAACGCCGGGACGGACTTTTTTTATTCCTCCTCGCGCACCCAGGTAAAGCGCGGGCCGCAATAGCCGTCGCGCTCCACCCGCTCATCCCACATGGACAGCGGGCGCACCCACACGGTGCGGTCGCCGTAGAGCTGGCGGTAGACGGCCATGCGCTCCAGCGTTTCGGAGTGAATGGCGGTGCAGATCAGCTGGTAGAGGTTGCCCTTGAAATGCCGGTACACGCCCGGCCTGGGCCCGCTCATGCGCGCCCCCGCTTCCACTGCAGGAAGTCCTCGAAATTGCCCTCGTAATCCAGGCAGCCGGACTTGCCCAGGGGGAACTCGATGATGCGGTTGGCGATCTCATCGATGAACTGATGGTCGTGCGAGGCGAAGAACAGGTTGCCCGGATAGGCCTGCAGGCCGTTGGACAGCGCCGTGATGCTCTCCAGATCAAGGTGGTCGGTGGGCTGGTCCAGAATCAGGGCGTTGGCCTTGCTCATCATCAGGCGGCTGAGCATGCAGCGCACCTTTTCGCCGCCGGAGAGGACCTTGGCGGGCTTGTAGACGTCGTCGCCGCTGAAGAGCATGCGGCCCAGGAAGCCGCGCAGATAGGTTTCGGTGGTGTCATGGGAGAACTGGCTGAGCCACTCGATGAGCGTGCCGTCAAAGTCCTGGAAAAAGCGCGTGTTGTCCTTGGGGAAATAGCTCTGCGAGATCGTCACGCCCCAGCGGAAGCTGCCCTCGTCGGGGTTGAGCTCACCCACCAGAATACGGAACAGCGCCGTCG
>ENA-OZAF01000254-OZAF01000254.1-human-gut-metagenome-genome-assembly--contig:-NODE-254-length-24996-cov-6.290726_pt1 | contig 24996 bp, 19 predicted proteins | sample MGYA00244207_ERZ653498 | MGnify/ENA primary metagenome ERZ653498 (study PRJEB26926, sample SAMN06165156) | human gut metagenome | biome: ENVO:00009003; feature: ENVO:2100002; material: ENVO:00002003... | reverse complement strand
CGAGATGACGTCGAGTCTCGTGGGCTCGGAGATGTGTATAAGAGACAGGTCATGCTGTGCTCGGAGCCAATGGTGTCCGGCGCGGCTCCGGAGCCGCCGGACCCGACGCCCGACGAGGGAGCGGGCGTCGGATAAGGAGTTGGTTCCGGCGTGGGTTCCGGCGTGGGTTCAGGAGTCGGCTCAGGGCTCGGTTCCGGTTCGCGCAGGGGCGGGAGCAGAGTCGTTCCGCCGCCGCGGTTGCCGCCCTGGTCCTCATCGCTGTCCTCTTCTGTGGGCAGAAGAAAGCCCTTGGAGTACCAATACATGCTGCCGTCTGAATTCGAGGCGACGAGGCGGAAATGTCTCGGCTCGTTGTCCTTGCCCAGGCTGAATGTGGCGGAATAGCCGACCTCGGGGCTTCCAGTCACTTCAAAGTTCTCAAAGTCCGTCCAGTTCCTGCCGTCGGGCGAGGTCTGTCCCCGGATGTCCCAGGGCTCCAGTTCCTCGGGCAGGCTTTCCAGTAAGAGTGTGGCCGCCGCGGCCTGATCGCCGGTCCAGCGCGCTTCCTTCACGACGGGCTCGCTGGGCTCGTACCAGTATACGCTGACGGTCAGCGGGAACATAGAGTCTATGGGCGCGCCGTTTTCGTCCAGGAAGCTGCCCGTAAGTACGCACTCGCCCTGGGCCTGACCATGGTGTCCATCAAGATCCCAGGAGAGGGCGAGGTATTTGTGGGTTTCCTGGCCGCGGTCCAGCACATACACGCCGAGCTCCGCGGGGAGGCGCTCCTCCGTGAGCGGCGTGCCGACCTCGAGGTAGACGTCTTTCGGCGCGGCATAGCTGTTGTCCGCGACGGGTCCGGACCACTCGACGGCGTCCTCAGACAGCGTGGAGTCCGTAAGGTTTACTGCACCGCCCGGCTCCTGCTTTATGAGCGTGCCGCTGCCCGTGAGCTCAAAGTCCGCGCAGCTGATGATCAGTTCGCCGCCGCGCTGCACCGTGATGAGCGGGGTCTCCCCGCCGAGTGCGGCCATTATAGTGCTCCGCTCCTCCGTGCCTCCAATGGACACGGGGCCTATGGACAGGCAGCCGCCGCTCTCGATGACTATCGGGCCGGTGAACGTGACGTTCAGCTTGCCGGCATAATAGCCGGAGCCCTCTTCCGGACTGTACTGTGAGCCGACGACCGTATAGGACAGGGCCTCGCCCTCGCCAATGGTGAGAGGACCGAGCTCAATATCGTGGACGGGGATCTCGGTCTCGGTACCGGCATCTTCGCCCTCCACGGGATGTTCCAGCACCAGAGCGGAGGCGGGGGCGCCCAGGCTCAGAGCCAGGACGCAGCACAAGAGTATGGACAAGCAACGTGATCGTTTTTTCATCTCATCTTCCTTCCCGGAGGTATACCGATGCGAAAAGAGACGCGGCATAGCCTTCTTATACTCGCGGCATTTCTCCTAATGGGGGTTCTGGCCGTCTGGGGCCAGTATCGCTGGGACAACAAGTATACCGCAGCACTCAGCGGCGACTGGGGCGTAAGCGTACTGCAGACCGACCCGGAAAAGCCGGCCTGGTTGGTGGATGGTTGGGAGTTCTACCCCGGCGAGCTGCTCTCGCCGGAGGACTTCCGCGCGGGCCGAAGCGCGGAGCAATATACCTACGCCGGGCAGTATCCGAACTTCAGCGCGCAGCTCGGCAGCCCCTACGGCGAGGCGACCTATCGCATTGTGCTGGAAAACCCCGGCGAGCCGCTGGAGCTGAGTCTCTACCTGCCCGAGCTGCTCTGCGCCGGGCGCGTCTACATAGGCGGCGAGCTCGCCGGAGAGCAGGGCGGTGTGGAGCCATACGAGCCCCGGGTCGTGGACGGGGTATACTCGTTCAGGGCGGAGGGGAGCACAGAGATCATCATACAATGCGCTAACTATACGCACTACTATTCCGGCATGTACTACCCGCCAGCAGTGGGGACGCCGGGCTCGATAGCACGGCTGATATCCGCGCGGCTGACGGTGTATGGGCTGCTGTGCTTTGCCTCGCTGGCGGCGGCGCTCTCCAATCTTGCGCTCTGGGTGCTGGGGCGCGGCAGGCTGACGCGGCTTCTCGGTCTGCTCTGCACGGCCTACGCCCTGCGGATGGCCTATCCCTTCCTGCGCGCGCTCGGCGTGCCCGCCATAAGGCCGCTCTACGCTGTTGAGGACCTCTGCGCCGCGGCGGTCCTGCTGTGCGCCATACTGCTGGCCGGCGAGCTTTCCGGCGCGGCGCAGCTGGGATACCACCGCCGGGCCGCGGTTCCCGCCGCAGCGGCCATGTGCGCGGCCTGCGTTGTTTTTCCGGTTTTTATAATACCATACGCCCCGCGCCTTATCAACTCTTATGGCCTGTTGCTCACGATATGGAAATTGCTCGCTGGAATCTATCTCATCCTTCTCTCCGCGCGGGCGCTGCGGATGCGGTCGCCCCTGGGCCGGTATCTGCTCTGCGCGTCCGGACTTTACGGTTTTCTGGTGGCGGCGTCTGCCTTGACGGCAAACTATCTTGAGCCGGCGCGCGGCGCGTGGCCGGAGGAGCTCGGGGGATTTGCACTGGTGGCGGGTTTTGCGGCGCTGATGGTGCGCCGCGGTATGCTACTGATAAGTGAGAACAGGCGGCTCAACGCCAACCTGAGCAAGGAGGTTGAGCGCAAGACCCGCACGCTCGAAACGCTGCTCGACGAGAGGCGCGAGCTGCTTGCGACGCTGGTCCACGACCTCAAGAACCCTCTTGCCGCAGTCCGCAGCTACGCAGACCTCGTGCGCGGCAGCAGCATTGAGCTGGACGAGGAGACCGCAGCCTGCCTGGACGCCCTCTCTGAGCGAGTGGGCGCGGTGGAGGACAGGTTCGGCCTTCTGCAGGGCTTTTCACGGGCCGAGCGCGCGGCGGCGGGCGCGGAGAGGCTGGAGCTCTCCGCCTTCCTGCGCGGTTTCTACGAGAGCAACCGCCCGGATGTGGAGCTCTCCGGCCAGCGCTTTTGCCTGGAGCTTTCAAGAGGGGAGCTGTACGTCGCGGCGGAAGAGCAGGGCCTGCGCGCCGCGCTTGAAAACCTCTGCTACAACGCGCTGTCCTTCACTACGCCGGGAGGGCGGATAACGCTCTCGCTGCGGTGTGAGGATGGGTATGCCGTCATAGCCGTCAGCGATACGGGCAGCGGCATAGCCCCGGAGGACATGCCGCATATTTTCGAGCGCGGCTTTACACGCCGGGCGGACAACAGCGGCGAGGGGTTGGGCCTCTATATCGTCCGGACCTTTGCCCTTGAGCACGGGGGCTCAGTTGACGCGGAGTCCGAACAGGGCAGAGGCAGCGTGTTCACCCTGCGTCTCCCACGGGCATAGAGCCTGAGTTGCAAAAAACATGCCGGAGCGGTCCGAGGACCGCTCCGGCTCCGCTTTTCCGGCGCAGCCGCGCCGGGATTCGGGTATTAGGTTCACTGTTTCAATTTGCGGTAGTGGTCGTCGACGAAGGCCTCAAAGACGACGATGCCGATGATGTAGGCAATGGCCGTCAGCGCGAAGCCCCTGCCCAGGCCGACGGATTCCTGCATGAAGCCCATGACCAGGGAGCCGATGCCTATGCCGATGTCGTAGGACAGCATATAGGTCGAGTTCGCGACTCCGCGCTCCGGCCCCGGCGTCGTGCCGGTGACGAAGGACTGGAAGAGCGGCTGCAAGATGCCGTAGCCCAGACCGAAGAAGAAACCCGCAATGAGCAGATGCAGCCCCGTATCCAGGAACACAAAGCTCAGCATCGTGAGGATGAGCACCGCTATGCCGGCATAGACCGGCAGCTTGTATTTCCCCGAGTCTATGACCTTCTGCGTCGAGAGCTTGGATATGAGCATTCCCGCAACAAGACATATGTAGAAATAGGGCAGCCAGGCCATGATGTCCTTCTCCTGCGCAAGTATGGACGAGTAGGCGATGACGGCTCCGTAGGGTATCATGAGAAACATCATGTTCAGCATGAAGGGCAGCGCGGGCTTGTAGATGCTCTCACGGAGTGAGAACTTGCGGCGCTGCACCTTGGGATAGCGCAGTCGGCAGCAGGCGACGCAGATGAGCGCGGCCACGGTTATGCCGAAGATGGTCCAGAACGAGGCCGTGCTGCTCAGGTTCTCCTGCACCTGCAGCCCAACGTAGGGCCCGACGGCCATGCCTATGGACACCGTGAAGGCAAAACGGCTGATTCCCTCCGTCACCTTCGCCGCGGGCAGAACGTCGCCCGCCATAGTCATCGTCGCCGAGGCGCAGACCGAATACACCGCGCCCATGTACAGCCGCACAACGATGAGCAGCCCAAACACCGGGAAGGCGATGAACGCCGGAAAGGACAGGCAGAACAGCGCGAGGAAAATGATATATACCTTGAATCTGTTGAAGTTGTCCAGCAGATAACCGGCCACGGGCCGGAACAGCACCGTCGCCACGCTCATGGCGGTCAGCACGATGCCGACCTTCGAGCCAGTGATGCCTATCTCCTGACAGTAGACGGGGATGATTGGGATGGACGCGTAGAATGCTGCCAACACCAGCAGGTTAGTGATGAATAGGAGGATGAACCTCCAGTTCCAAATTTTTTCGGCCTTTTCCAATACGATCAAAACTCCTCTGATATGAGCGTAATAAATGGTGGCAACTGCCACCATATTGATGTATAATAGGCCGGCAAGGAGGCGAGCGCAGTGGCGGGGATCGTGGAAGAGCCGTTCAAGGCGATATCGATATTATACAGGAAGTCGCACATCTGGCTGAGCGAGGGTTGCGAGCAGTACGACCTGACGGCGGCGCAGGCGGTGGTCATCCTGATAGTCTGCGACCATGGCGAGCTTACGCAGGACGAAGTGACGAAGCGGCTGAGTCTGGACAAGAGCGTCATTGCAAAGACGGTGACGAAGCTCGCGGAGCTGGGCTTCATTGAGCGCAGCACAAACCCGAAGGACAAGCGCACCTTCGACATAAGGCCCACGGAAAAGGCCCGCGCGGCGTATCCGCATGTGCAGGAGCAGATCGAAAACTGCTTCGGGCGTATGACCGGGCGCATGAGCGACTCGGAGCGGGACGAGTTCCGCCGACTCCTGCTCCTCGCCGCTGAGACGACGCTCGCACAGGACGAATAAAGGCGGCCAGGCAAACGAAAGCCCCCGGCGCAATATGCGCCGGGGGCTTGTTATTCAGCTTATTCTGACTCAGTCCTTGAGGCCCATGGCTTCGCGTTCTTTGATAGCGTCCTTGCGGGAGAGATTGACCCTGCCGCGGTCGTCTATCTCCGTGACCTTGACCCAGGTCATGTCGCCGATGTTGAGGACGTCCTCGACCTTCTCGGTGCGCTTGAACTCGAGGTCCTTGATGTGGATCATGCCGTCCTTGCCCGGGGCCAGCTCGACGAAGGCGCCGATCGGGATGATGCGCACGACCTTGCCGTAGTACAGCTTGCCCACCTCGGGCTCGAACACGATGTTCTCGATGGTCTGGCGCGCGGCGCGGCAGGCCTCGATGTCCTCGGAGGCGATATAGATGTTGCCGGAATCCTCGATGTCTATCTTGCAGCCGGTGTCGGCGCAGATCTTCTGGATGACCTTGCCGCCGGAGCCGATGACCTCGCGGATCTTGTCCGGATTTATCGTCATCTTTATCATCTTCGGTGCGGTCTTGGCGAGTTCCTTGCGCGGCTCGCGGATGCAGGGGAGCATGATCTCGTCCAGGATCTGGATGCGCGCCTCGTGGGTGATCTCCAGAGCTTCCTTAATGATCTCGTGCTTGAGGCCGTCGTTCTTGAGGTCCATCTGGATGGCGGTGATGCCTTCCTTCGTGCCGGCGACCTTGAAGTCCATCTCGCCGTGGAAGTCCTCTACGCCCTGGATGTCGATGAAGGTGGTGAAGTCGTCCCCGTCCTGGATGAGGCCGCAGGAGATGCCCGCGACGGGCGCCTTTATCGGCACGCCGGCGTCCATGAGGGCAAGGGTGCTGCCGCAGATGGAGCCCTGGGAGGTGGAGCCGTTGGAGGAGAGAACCTCGCTCACCACGCGGATGGCGTAGGGGAAGTCCTCAACGCTGGGGATGACGGGCTCGAGGGCCTTCTCGGCCAGAGCGCCGTGGCCGTACTCGCGGCGGCCGGTGCTGCGCTGGGGCTTGGCCTCGCCGGTGGAGTAGCCGGGGAAGTTGTAGTGGTGCATATAGCGCTTCTCTTCCTCTTCCCAGATGGTGTCCAGCTTCTGGGCCATGGAGAGAGTGTTGAGCGTGGCGATGGAGAGGACCTGAGTCTGGCCGCGGGTGAAGAGGCCGGAACCGTGTACGCGCGGGATGACGCCCACCTCGGCGGCCAGGGGACGGATCTCGTCCTTGCGGCGGCCGTCCACGCGGTGACCCTCGAGCAGCCAGGCCTTGACGATCTTCTTCTGGAACTTGTAGGTGATCTCCTCGAGGTACTTGTCCATGTCGGGGTAGTCCTCAAGGAAGAGCTCGTGCCAGCGCTCGATGAGCTTGTTCCAGCGCTCCTCGCGGACGTTCTTATCGTCCGTGTCCATGGCGGCCTTGGCCTCTTCCATGGTGGAGGAGACGATCTTTTCGAAGAGCTCCTCGTTGAAGTCGGCGTGCTCGTACTCGAACTTGGGCTTGCCGATGTCCTCGACCATCATGTCGATGAGGTTCAGGACGGGCTGGAGCATCTCGTGCGCCTTGACGATGCCCTCGTACATGACCTTGTCCGGCACTTCCTTGGCGGCGGCCTCGATCATGACGACCTTCTTGTGAGTGGCGGCGACGGTGACGTTCATGCGGTTGGTCTCACGTTCGGCTTTGGTGGGGTTGAAGAGGTATTTCTCGCCGTCCCAGCCGAGGGAGATGCCCGCGATGGGGCCGCTCCAGGGGATGTCCGAGATGGACACGGCGGCGGAGGCGCCGATCATGGCGGTGATCTCCGGGGAGCAGTCGCGGTCCACGGAGAGAACCTCGCACTGGATGGCGACGTCGTTGCGCAGGTCATAGGGGAAGAGGGGACGCATGGGCCTGTCTATGAGCCTGCTGGCCAGCACGGCGGGCAGGCTGGGGCGGCCCTCACGGCGCATGAAGCTGCCGGGGATGCGGCCGACGGCGTAGAGCTTCTCGTTGAAGTCCACAGAGAGGGGGAAGTAGTCTATACCGTCGCGCGGACGCGGGGACGCGGTCACGGCGACGAGGACGGTGGTCTCGCCGTACTGGACCAGGACGGCGGCGTTGGCGAGCTCTGCCATGCGGCCGACCTCCATGCGGAGGGGCCTGCCGCAGTAGTCTATCTCATAGACCTTCTTGTTGGGGAACTTTTTCTGGCGGATTATCATGCGCTGTGCTCCTTTCATATTTCTCGCGGAGCCGTCCCTTTAGCACTTGAAGCCGGGCCTGAGCTTCGGACACGCCTTCAAATACTAACGGGCGCCCCGCGTGATTTGACCTAAGAAGATGCAGGGGACAAAATTCAATTGTCCCCTGCACTCAAAACCTTCATACCCTTCAGAGATGCCGGGCCGGGCTTCCTTACTTGCGGATGCCGAGCTTGGCGATGATGGCGCGGTAGCGCTCGATGTCTTTCTTCGCGAGGTAGTCAAGCAGACGGCGGCGCTTGCCGACCATCTTGTACATGCCGAGACGGCTGTGGTCGTCCTTCGGGTGCTGCTTGAGGTGCTCGGTGAGCTGACGGATGCGCTCGGTCAGGATGGCGATCTGGACTTCCGGGGAGCCGGTATCGCCCTCGTGGGTGGCGTTGTCGAGGATGACGGTGGTCTTTTGCTCTTTGGTGATCATGGTGATCCAACTTTCCTTTCTGTTTTCATTTCTCCTGCGGCTGAGTAGCGGGGGGAAAGGAGCCTCCCGAAACCCGGCGCGCGGACAAAGTGTAGATTAACACATCTTTCCCGATTTGTAAAGCATTTTATGCCTTATTCCCCTTGAGCGCCTTCATCCTCTGGCTGTGGTCGAGGATGCGCTTGCGCAGGCGGAGGCTCTTGGGAGTGACCTCAAGCAGCTCGTCGTCCGCGAGGAACTCGAGGCACTGCTCCAGGCTCAGCACCCGCGGGGGAGTGAGGCGAAGGGCCTCGTCGCTGCCCGCGGCGCGCATATTCGTCAGCTGTTTCTTGCGGCAGACGTTCACAGGGATGTCCTCGTTCTTCGGCGAGACGCCGACTATCATGCCCGCGTACACCGGCGTGCCGGGACCTATGAACAGCGCCCCGCGCTCCTGCGCGTTGAACAGACCGTAGGTCACGGCCTCGCCCTGCTCCCAGGCCACCAGACTGCCCGTGCCGCGGCGAGTCAGCTCGCCCTTGTAGGGCTCGTAGCGCTCGAACACCGAAGACATGATGCCTTCGCCCTTCGTGTCCGTCATAAACTCGTTCCTGTAGCCGAAGAGGCCGCGCTCGGGGACGAGGAAGGTGGCCTTTGTCCTGGCGCCGACCGGCAGCATCTCGACGAACTCGCCCCTTCTCGAGCCGAGTTTCTCTATGACCGCGCCGATGGCTTCGGAAGGCACGTCCACGACGACGCGCTCCACGGGCTCGCACTTCTTGCCGTCTATGGTCTGGTAAAGTACCCTCGGGGGCGAGACGGAGAACTCGTAGCCCTCGCGGCGCATGGTCTCGATGAGGATGGAAAGGTGCATTTCGCCGCGGCCCGCCACGACGAAGCTGTCCGTTGCGCCCTCAAGCTCCGAGACGTGCAGGGAGACGTCCTTGAGCGTCTCGCGCATGAGTCTGTCGCGTATCTGGCGGCTCGTCACGAACTTGCCCTCGCGCCCGGCGAAGGGGCTGTCGTTTACGGAGAAGGTCATCTCCATGGTGGGCGCGGAGATCTTCACGAACTCGATGGGTTCCACTGCCTCGGGCGCGCAGATGGTGTCGCCTATCGTGATGTCGCCGATGCCGCTCATGGCGATGATGTTGCCCGCCGTGGCCTCCTGCACGGGTACGCGCTGCAGGCCCTCGAACTGGTACATGGACACGGCCTTGGCCTTGCGCGGGGCGGCCTCGGAGTTGTGGTAGTTGCAGACGGCGATCTCCTGGTTCGCGTGGATGGTGCCGCGCTCTATGCGGCCTATGGCGATACGACCCACGAACTCGTTGTAGTCTATGGAGGAGACGAGCATCTGGAAGGGGGCGTTCTCGTCGCCGGTGGGCTCGGGGATATATTTAATAATGGTGTCGAAGAGCGGCTTGAGGTCCGTTCCCGGTACCTCGGGCGAATAGGACGCCGTGCCGTTTCTGCCGGAGCAGAAAAGCATGGGAGAATCGAGCTGCTCGTCCGTGCAGCCGAGGTCCATGAGCAGCTCAAGCACCTCGTCCACGACCTCGAGGACGCGCTGGTCGGGCCGGTCTATCTTGTTGAGGACGACGATGACCCTGTGGCCCAGCTCAAGCGCCTTGGAGAGCACGAAGCGGGTCTGGGGCATGGGACCCTCGGCGGCGTCCACGAGCAGGATGACGCCGTTGACCATTTTGAGTATGCGCTCGACCTCGCCGCCGAAGTCGGCGTGGCCCGGGGTGTCGACGATGTTTATTTTCGTGTCGCCGTAGCGGACGGCGGTGTTCTTCGCGAGTATGGTGATCCCGCGCTCGCGCTCAAGGTCGCCGGAGTCCATGACCCTGGTCTCGACCTCCTGGTTCTCGCGGAACACGCCCGACTGCTTGAGCATTTCGTCGACCAGCGTGGTCTTGCCGTGGTCGACGTGGGCGATTATCGCAACGTTCCTCAGCTTGTCCAAATGTACCACCTCTTATTAATTCCAAACCCGAATTTTATCACCGTATCCGCCATATTGCAAGGCTTATTATTTACTTTGAGGGGGCTTTGTGTTAAGATAAAATTTACGAGATTACAGGAATGTGGAGTGAGAGCTTGAACCGGAGGGATATGACGTCGGGGCCGGAGTGGAAAGAGATACTGCTCTTTTCCCTGCCCATAATGCTCGGACAGTTTTTGCAGCAGCTTTATAACACGGTGGACGGGGTCGTCGTCGGGCGCTACGGCGGGGCGACGCAGGCCATCTGCGAGAATATGATCGCCGCCGTGGGCAGCTGCGTTTCGCTGATTTTTTTGTTCTTGGCCATTTCCATCGGCCTGGGCAACGGCGGGGCCGTGCTAATCGCCCAGCTCTACGGCGCGCGGAGGACCCATGAGCTCCGGCGCGCGGCCTCCACGCTGCTCATAACGCTGGTCGGCCTCGGCACCTTCCTCACCATCGCGGGGAGCGTGTTCGCGCGGCCGCTCGTCGTGGGGCTCATGCGCGTGCGGGACCCGGACATCATCGACATGGCGATCGAGTACTTCGCCATATATTCGCTGGGGCTCATCTTCCAGTATATCTACAACGCCGTCGCCGGAATACTCCGCGCCATCGGAGACAGCCGCGCAACGATGTATTTCCTAATAGTCAGCGCCGTCCTGAACACCATCCTGGACGTCTGGTTCGTCGTCAGCTTCGGCTGGGGCGTCGTCGGCGTCGCTGTGGCGACGGTCATCGCCCAGGCGGCCTCTGCGGCGGTCAGTGTGGCATACATGTTTATAAAATACCCAATTTTCCGCTTTAAAAAAGGAGAATTCGTCTTTGACCGGGAGAAATTCGGCATCTCGCTCCGGTTGGGCGTCCCAGCCATCATCCAGCAGGCTGTCATCTCCCTGGGCAACGTGTTCATCCAGCGCCTGGTCAACAGCTTTGACCCAACAACTATGAGCGCCTTTACCGTCGGCAACCGCATGGAGGCATACGCGCTGGTGCCGATCTTCGGCCTGAACTCCGGAGTGGCCACCTTCACCGGGCAGAACGTCGGCGCGCAGAAATATGACCGCGTGCACCGCGGCTGGCGCGTCTCCACGATCATGTCCTGCGTCTCCAGCGTGGCCATCGCGCTGACGATAAACCTCCTGGCAGGGGACTTTGCCAGGCTCTTCAACCTCGGCGGCGTGTCCATGGCCAAGGCCGTCGAGTACCAGCGCTACATGAGCTACTGCGTCGTGATCTTTGCGGCGTATATGCCGACCTCCGGCCTTTTGCAGGGCGCGGGGGACGCCATATGGGCCTCCGTCACGAGCCTTGCTACGCTCTCCGCCCGCGTGGCGGTCTCCTACCTCCTGGCCTATGCCTTCAATGTGGGCTATGCCTCGTGCTGGCTCTCTCTGCCCGTAGGCTGGGCGCTGGGCATCGCCATAACCTACCCCCGCTACTTCAGCAAAAAGTGGATGACGAAGCGCGTCGTCCGGGACCCGCTGCCCGTCTCCGCTGAGGAGGGAGAGGAGGCGCTCGGCTTTGAGTGATTTCTTCGCGCTTATCTCCAGGATGCGGCACATCGGCCGCTGGGGGCTCATGCGCTCGAGCATACCGGAGAACGTCCAGGAACACAGCCACATGGTGGCAGTCCTGGCCCACGCTCTGGGCGTCATAAAGCGGGACGTGTTCGGAGGCGAGTGCGACCCGAACTTCCTCGCCGCTGCCGCCCTCTACCACGATTCGCCCGAGATCCTCACCGGCGACATGCCCACACCCATCAAATACCACAGCGGGCGCATAAGCTCGGCCTACCACGAGGTGGAGCGCGCCGCTGCTGATAAGCTCATAAATATGCTTCCGGTGGAGCTTAGAGGCGTGTTTTCTCCGCTGATAAGCGGAGAAGTGGGCGAGAGCGAAAAACAGCTGTTAAAGGCTGCGGACCGGCTCTCGGCCTATATCAAGTGCGTGGAGGAGCGCAAAGCGGGCAACCGCGAGTTTCTCTCCGCCGAAGCGCAGACCAGAAAGAGAATTGAGGACATGCGCCTGCCGGAGGCGGATTATTTTCTCGAGCACTTCATGCCGGCCTTCGAGAAGAATCTTGACGAGCTCGGCACGATGACACAGGAGGAAGAAGAATGAAAGCGATAGTAACAGTCATAGGCCGCGACAGAGTCGGCATAATCGCGGACGTCAGCCGCATCCTGGCAGAGCAGGGCGTGAACGTGCTGGACATCAGCCAGACGGTCCTGCAGGAATACTTCACTATGATAATGCTGGTGGACGCCTCCGCATGCCGCGTCCCCTTTGCGGAGCTCACCGCCCTGCTCAGGCGCGAGGGCGAGGCGCTCGGGCTGGACATCAGGGCGCAGCGCGAGGACATTTTCAACGCTATGCATAAAATATAAGGCGGGTCTGACATGATAAATAGAGGCGAGATATTGCAGACCATCGAGATGATAGACCAGCAGCATCTCGACGTGCGGACGGTGACGATGGGCATTTCGCTGCTCGACTGCTGCGACCCGGACCCGAAGGCGGCCTGCAGGAAGATATACGACAAGATAACCCGTTCCGCGAAGGACCTCGTCAAGACGGGCGAGGACATAGAGGCGGAGTTCGGCATACCCATAGTGAACAAGCGCATCTCGGTGACGCCAATCGCCCTCGTGGCGGGCGCGTCGGATACGGAGGACTACGTCCCCTTCGCCAAGGCGCTGGACGCGGCGCGGGCCGAGACGGGCGTGAACTTCGTCGGCGGCTTTTCCGCGCTCGTTCAGAAGGGCATGACACCGGCGGAGGTGAAGCTCATCCGCGCGATACCCGAGGCTCTGGCGGAGACGGAGCTCGTCTGCTCCTCCGTGAACATAGGCTCGACGAAGGCCGGCATCAACATGGACGCCGTCGCCCTCATGGGCGAGACGGTGAAGGAGACCGCGCGGCTCACGGCGGACAGAGGCGGCTTCGGCTGCGCGAAGCTCGTCGTGTTCTGCAACGCAGTGGAGGACAACCCCTTCATGGCCGGCGCATTTCACGGCGTGTCGGAGCCGGATAGAGTGATAAACGTCGGCGTCTCCGGGCCGGGCGTGGTGCACCACGCGCTCAAGGCCGTGAAAGGGGCGAGCTTCGACGTCGTGGCGGAGACCATCAAAAAGACGGCCTTCCAGGTGACGCGCATGGGCCAGCTCGTGGCGCAGGAGGCGTCCCGGCGGCTGGGCGTGCCTTTCGGCATAGTGGACCTCTCTCTCGCGCCGACCCCGGCAATAGGCGACTCGGTGGCGCGGATACTGGAGGAGATGGGCCTCGAGGTCTGCGGCACCCACGGCACGACGGCTGCGCTGGCGCTTTTGAACGACGCGGTCAAGAAGGGCGGAGTCATGGCGTCCTCCTCCGTCGGCGGGCTCTCTGGCGCGTTCATACCCGTCTCTGAGGACGAGGGTATGATAGCGGCGGCCTCCTCCGGCGCGCTCTGCCTCGACAAGCTCGAGGCGATGACCTGCGTCTGCTCCGTCGGCCTCGACATGATAGCCGTTCCCGGCTCCACGAGCGCGGAGACCATCGCCGCCATCATAGCGGACGAGGCGGCCATCGGCATGATAAACCAAAAAACCACGGCTGTGCGCATAATCCCGGCGCCTGGCATGGAGGTCGGGGACACGGTGGAGTTCGGCGGGCTGCTGGGCTCGGCTCCGGTCATGGCCGTTCACCCCTATTCGAGCGAGGCCTTTATCAGAAGGGGCGGCAGGATACCCGCGCCCATACACTCTCTCAAAAACTGAGGCGATACGATGGAAAAGGAAAAGATGGACCGCATCTCCGAGCTCACCCGGCTCTCGCGCGAGCGCGAACTCACCGAGGACGAAAAGGCGGAGCGCGCCGCGCTCCGTGCCGAATACCTCAAGGACTGGCGCGAGAGCACGATAAACGTTCTGGAGAACACCTACATCGTGGACGAAAAGGGCAACAAGCGAAAGCTCGGCAAGAAGTGAAAAAGACCCCGCAGGCCATGCCGGAGACGGCGGCGCTGCGGGGTTTTTATTGTTTCAGCTGAGCTCGAACATGCCGTGGTAGAGCTTGTAATATAGCCCCTGCTGGCTGAGCAGGTCGTCATGGTCGCCGCGCTCGACGATGCGTCCATGCTCCAGCACCATGATGGCGTTGGAGTTGCGCACGGTGGAGAGTCTGTGCGCAATGACGAACACCGTCCGGCCCTCCATGAGCCGGTCCATGGCCTTTTCTATGAGGGCCTCGGTTCGGGTGTCCACGGAGCTCGTCGCCTCGTCCAGGATGAGGACGGGCGGGTCCGCCACGGCTGCGCGGGCGATGGCCAGCAGCTGCCGCTGGCCCTGGGAGAGATTGGCCCCGTCCGAGGTGACCATCGTCTCATAGCCATGGGGCAGACGGCGTATGAACGAATCCGCATTGGCGACCCTGGCCGCGGCCTCGATCTCCTCCTGCGTGGCGTCCAGCTTGCCGAAACGGATGTTGTCCGCTATCGTGCCGGTGAAGAGGTGCGTATCCTGCAGCACCATGCCGAGCGAGCGCCGCAGCGATTCTTTCTTTATATCGCGCACGTCTATGCCGTCATAGACCACGCGGCCGCGCTCCACGTCGTAGAAGCGGTTTATGAGGTTCGTTATCGTGGTCTTGCCGGCGCCGGTGGAGCCGACGAAGGCGATCTTCTGACCCGGGTGCGCGTAGAGACTGACGCCGTGCAGCACAGGCCGGCCCGGCTCGTAGCCGAAGTCCACGTCCTCGAACCTGACGTCCCCGCGCAGGGGGCGCAGCTCGCCTTCGGGACTGCGCCAGGCCCATTTGCCGGTCTTGCGGCCGGTCTCGCGCAGTTTACCGCCGGACTCCTCGACGCTCACGAGGACGGTCCCGCCCTCGTCCGTTTCCGGCCGCTCATCCAGGACCTCGAAAACGCGCTCGGCCCCGGCGAGGGCGGCGAGCAGGAAGTTCGACTGCTGCGTGAACTGGTTTATAGGCGCCGCCGCCTGGCGGACGAACACCAGGTAACTGGCAAGACTGCCCGCGTCCGTCATGCCGCTCAGTGCCATGATGCCGCCCAGGACGGCCACGATGGCGTAATTAATATATGAGATGCTGACCACGGCGGGGATCATCGTCGAGGCGTAGCTCTGCGCGCCGGTACCCGCGAGCCTGAGCGCCTCGTTTTTCTCCTCGAACTCGGCCATGGAAGCGTCCTCGTGGTTAAAGACCTTCACGACCTTCTGGCCGTTGACGAGCTCCTCGATGTAGCCGTCCAGCTCTCCGAGGCAGGCCTGCTGACGGTTGTAATACATCTTGCTCCGCTTCCCGCTGAAGCGGATGTAGAGAAACATCGCGGCGTAGCAGACGGCGACGATGAGGGAGAGCCTCCAGTTGAGGACGAAGAGCAGCGCAAGCGTGCCGGACATCTGGATGAAACTCTGGATGACCATGGCGAAGCTGTTGTTGAGCGCATCCGCTATGGTGTCCACGTCGTTGGTGAAATAGCTCATGACGTCGCCCCTGCTGCGGCTGTCGAACCAGCTTAGGGGCAGAGTCTGGAGGTGGGCGAAGAGGTCGCGGCGGATGTCGAAGAGCGAGCGCTGGGCCATCTTGACCATGCACTGGGTATAGCCCAGAGCGCAGAGCACGCCTAGCCCGTAGATGCAGGCCGTGAGCACCACGCCGGAGACAAAGGCGGAAAAGTCTCCCGTCCCCAGGCTGTTCACGACGGGGCGTATCATATAGGTGCCGGCGAGGTTCGCCGCAGCGCTCACGGTGACGAGCAGCGCCACAGCAAAGAGCAGCAGCCTGTAGTGACCCATATAGGAGAGCAGGCGCCGGACCGTCTGCCAGAGATGCTTGGGTTTCTTAGCGCTCAGCGGACGCATTGCCATCCTGCTCACCCCCTTTCATCTGGGAAGCGTAGATCTCGCGGTAAATGGGGTCTCCGGCAAGGAGTTCCGCGTGTGTGCCGACTGCGTGGACGCGCCCGTCCTCGAGGATGACGATCTTATCAGTGCCGATGACGGAGCTTATCCTCTGCGCAATGACGATCTTCGTGACGCCGCGCAGCTGAGCGAGGGCGGAGCGGATCTTGGCCTCCGTTGCGGTGTCCACTGCGCTGGTAGAGTCGTCAAAGATGAGGACCTTGGGCTTTTTGAGCAGAGCGCGGGCGATGCAGAGCCGCTGCTTCTGCCCGCCGGAGACGTTCACACCGCCCTGGCCGAGGTCCGTATCCAGGCCCTTGGGCATCCGCTCGATGAATTCGTCGGCGCAGGCGGCGCGGCAGGCGGCCATGAGCGCTTCGTCGTCGGCGTCCGGGTCGCCCCAGCGGAGGTTTTCGCGTATGGTGCCGGAGAAGAGGACGTTTTTCTGCAGGACCATGGCCACGGCATCCCTGAGCGCGGCGAGCTCATAGCTCCGCACGTCCAGACCGCCGACCTTGACGCAGCCCTCCGTGGCGTCGTAGAGCCTGGGGATGAGCTGGACCAGCGTGGACTTGGCCGAGCCGGTCCCGCCCAGGATGCCGACGGTCTCGCCCGCGCGGATGTGCAGCTCTACGCCCGAGAGCGCGTACTCCGCCGCCTCGGCGCGGTATTTGAAGGACACGCCCTCAAAGTCCACGCTGCCGTCTGCGACTTCGGTCACGGCGTCCGGCGGGGAGGAGAGGGCCGGGACCTCGTCCAGCACCTCGCCTATGCGGCGCGCGCTGGCCAGGGAGCGGGTCAGCATCAGAAAGACGTTTGAAATGAGGATCAGGGAGTTCATGACCTGGAGAACGTAGCTCAAAAACCCGGTCAGCTCCCCGACCTGGAGCTGGGAATCCGACACCATTCCGCCGCCGAACCACATGATCGAGACGATGGAAGTGTACATCGCCAGCTGGAAGAAGGGGAGGTTCAGCACTGCCCGGCGGAAGGTACCGAGGCTGGTATCCATGAGAGTGACGTTTACTCCGCTGAACTTTTCCTCCTCGTACTCACCGCGCACGAAGGCCTTGACGGCGCGGATGGCCGTCAGGTTCTCCTGCACGACGGCGTTCAGACGGTCCACCGCGCGCTGGAGCACGGCATAGCGCGGGGCGACGCTGCGCACCACGAAGAACATTATGAGACCCAGCACAGGCGCGCAGATGATAAAGACGAGGGCCAGCCTGGCGTTCATCATGACTGAGAGCCCAACGCCCATGACGAGCATCACCGGGCTGCGCACCAGCGGTCTCAGCCCGCCGATGACGGCGTTCTGGATGACGGTGACGTCCGTGGTCATCCTCGTGACGAGGCTGGAGGTCTCGAACCGGTCCAGGTTCTGGAACGCGTATTCCTGGACCTTTTTGAACTGCTCCTTGCGAATGTTCGCTCCCCAGCCGTAGGCGGCGCGGGCGGCGAAGCGCGCATAGAGCAGGCCGGCTGCCAGGGCCAGCAGGGCGCATGCGCCCATCTGCGCGCCCTTGACCAGTATGTAATGCACGTCCCGGCTTGCCGCGCCGATGTCTATGAGGTCCGCCATGAGGACGGGGATCACGAGCTCGAAGCAGGTCTCGACCAGTACGAGGGCCATGCCGAGAAAGAGGTCTCGCCTATATTGGTGCAGACAGGAGAAGAGACGCTTGAGTTCAGCCATCCGTGATCTCCTCTCCCGAGCGCAGGTTGCGGTAGGCGCGGCGGATGAACGAGGCAAACTGCTCCCGCTCCTCGTCTGAAAAGCCGCGCAGGAGCTTCTCGTCGAATTCCGCGCCGCCATCCAGCCAGTCGAGCGCGGCCTGCCTGCCCTTTTCCGTGAGCTCGACGATGCCGCAGCGCTTCCTGGGCGAGCCTGCGTCGCGCAGGATGAAGCCGCCGCGCTCCAGGGCCGTGAGCATGCGCGAAACGGCGGCGGGGTCCACCTCAAAATAGTCCGCGAGCTCCTTCTGCATACAGCTCCCGTGACCGAGCAGATAGCTCAACAGCTTGGGCTGACCCGCGCCCAGCCCCAGCGCCGCGCCGTACCGCCTCATCTCCGTCCTCTGCGCATGGAAGAGCCTGTAGATCATCATGTGAAATCTTCGCTCCACAACTTCGCCTCCCAGTTGATATGTCAACGATTGATATATCAATTATACCAGCCTCTGCGAAAAAGTAAAGTGTAACCTGCGCAGGGCATAAAATAGGCGGCGCAGCTTGCGCCGCGCCGCTTTGTTTGGAGATTCAGTTCGTTCAGACAGGAGGCAGGGAGTCACCCTTGCCCCTGGTGACGTACTGATAGGTTGACAGCCCGCCGAGCAGCACCAGGCCGGCGATGTCCGTCACCAGGCCGGGGACCAGCAGCATCAGGCCGCTCACCATGAAGGCGATGCGCATATACCACTGGATCTTCTTGAACAGATAGCCGTTCATCGCCGCAGCTATGCCGAACATGCCCAGCACCGCCGTGGCGCAGATGAGCACTATGTCGCCCACGCTCGCGTTTATGAACAGCATCGACGGGTTCAGCGCGAACACGTACGGCACTATGAACGCGCCTATGGCCAGCTTTGTGGCCTGCACGCCCGTCTTCATCGGGTTGCTCTTGGCGATGGCGCTGCCGGCGTAGGCCGCGAGCGCGACCGGCGGAGTGATGTCGGCGACGATGCCGAAGTAGAACACGAAGAAGTGCGCCGCAATCGGGTCGATGCCGAGGCGCTCGAGAATGGGCGCGCAGGTGGTGGCCATGATGACGTAGTTCGCGGTGGTGGGCACGCCCATGCCGAGGACTATGCAGCAGAGCATGGTCAGGATGAGGCCTATCATCGGGATGCCGCCGGAGAGGCGGACAACGGTGCCGATGAGGGTCATGCCGAGGCCGGTGACGTTGATGCAGCCGGAGATGATGCCGGCCACGGCGCAGGCGACGGCGACGGTGATGGAGCCGCGCGCGCCGGCCGCGAGGGCGTCCATGAACTTGCGCGGGGTGATGCGGGTTTCGCTCTTGAAGAGGCTGGCCACGATGGCAACGACGATGCTTATCGCCGCGGAGAACTGGATGGTCTTGGTGTTGGTGCTGACCATGACCACGAGCACCACGATGGGCGCGAGCAGGTAGATGTCCTTGATAAGCGCGCCGAACTTGGGCAGCTCGCTGCGCGGGATGCCCTTCAGGCCGCTCCTCTTGGCCTCGAGGTGGACTGCGATGAAAATGCCGAGGAAGTACAGCACGGCGGGCAGGATGGCGCGGGTGGCGACCTCGGCGTAGCTGACGCCGAGGAACTCGGCCATCAGGAAGGCGGCCGCGCCCATGATGGGCGGCATTATCTGGCCGCCGGTGGAGGCGGAGGCCTCGACCGCCGCGGCGAACTCGGCGCGATAGCCGGTCTTCTTCATCATGGGGATGGTGATGGAGCCGGAGCCGACGGTGTTGGCGACGGAGCTGCCGGAGGCCATGCCCTCGAGCGCGGAGGCGATGACCGCGACCTTGGCCGGGCCGCCGGAGGCGGAGCCCGCGACAAAGTTCGCGCACTCGATGAAGAAGTTCGCTATGCCCGTCCTCTCAAGGAAGGAGCCGAAAATGACGAAGACGACGATGAACTTCGCGCAGACGTTTATCGGCGTGGAGAGGATGCCGTTGACGCTGTAAAACAGCGTGTAGATAAAGCGGTCGAAGTTGATGCCGGAGACGAAGGTGTATATGACCAGCGCGCCGGCGACGAACAGAATCGGAAGGCCCACACAGCGGCGGCAGAGCTCCACGACGGAGAGGACGCCGATGAGGCCGACGATAGAGTAGAACGAGGTCATGCTCGACGCGCTCTTGACCTCGATGACAAAGGCGTCGTAAGTGAAGCAGTAGTACAGGAACGCGCCCGCGCCGAGCACCATGATGACGATGTCGTACCAGGGCAGGGAGTTCACCTTTACGTGCTTCTTGGTGATGGGGTAGGTGATGAAGCCGAGGATTATCATGCAGCCCATGAAGAGGGTGAGCCGCTTCTCGATGCCCCAGTTGGAATAGAGGGTGGACCAGATGCAGTAGAGGGAGAAGAGGGCCATCAGGACGTCTATCACGAACTTGGGCTTGCCCTCCCAGATGCGGGTGTTGGACTCCTTGTCATACTTGCGCATGACGGCCTCGACGTCCTCCATCGTTCCGACGTCGGCGCCGGCATCCGCGGCCCTGTCCTCCTCAGGCTCGTAGGACGCGCCGTCGAAGTCCTTTACGTGGGGCTGCTCGTAATGGGGCTCGATAGGAGTCTCGGTGTCGAGCACCTCCGTGTCGAACAGCCCGTCGGTCTTCTTTTTCTTCTTGTCAGACATTATATACCTCCCGGGCGAAAGTCGCGGCGCCCAGCTGGACGCCGCGGACTGACGCTTATTTTAGCTTATGCAGCCGCCGCTCAGGCGGTGGGAACCTCGATGCCCTTCTCGGCGAAGTACTTGGCCGCGCCGGGATGATAGGGGACGTTGGTGACGGAGCTCGCGAACTCGAGGCTGAGCTCGTCCTGCTTGGCGTGGCCGAGGTCGCCGATGTTCTCAAAGACGGTGGAGACGAAGTCGTAGACCGCGTCCTCGCTCACGTCGTTGCCGGCGATGACAACCGCGCCGACGGCGACGGTGGTGCAGTCCTCGGGGGTGCCGTAGACGTCCGCGGCGATAACGTTCTTGGAGTAGTACGGGCTGGAAGCGATAAGCTTGTCGATGTGCTCGTCGTCAAGGCTGACGAGGTAGACGTCGTTGCCGCTGGCGAGGTCGACGACCGCGGTGGTCGGGGCGCCGGCGACGATGAAGGCCGCGTCAATCTTGCCGTCCTTCAGGGAGTCGACGCTGGTGGCGAAGTCCTGATACTGCGGAGTGATGTCCTCCTCGGTGAGGTCGTAAGCGCCGAGAATGTCGAGCGCGTTGAAGTACACGCCGGAGCCGTTGGCGCCGATGGAGACGTTCTTGCCCTCGAGGTCGGCGACGGTCTTAATGTTGGGGTCGAGGGTGACAATCTGCACCTGCTCCATGTAGAGCGCGGCGACGGTGGAGAAGTTGGTCACAGGGGCGGACTCGCCGGTGTCCTTGTCGACGAAGAGGCGAGTGCCGTTGTAGGCGTAGTCCATGACGTCGGACTGGACGAAGCCGAGCTGGATGGCGCCCGAGGCGATGTCCTCGATGTTGGCCTGGGAGCCGCTGGAGGTTATCGCGGTGACGGCAGTGTCGGTCTTCTCGGTGACATAGCCGGCCAGGGCGCCGCCGAAGGCGTAGTAGGTGCCGGAGTCGCCGCCGGTGCCGAACGAGAGCTTCTCGCCGCTTTCACCGCCGCAGGCGGCGAGCGCAAATACCAGTGCCAGGCACAGTACCAGCGCAGCTATTCTCTTTTTCATTCTGAGTTCCTCCCTTTACAATTAAATTGCATTTTCAGCATCTGCAAATTTCAAGACAAACACAGTATACGCCATCAACGCCCCGATTTCAAGCCCAAAAATGAATTTGACAGGTAAAAGGTTGCAAAAGATTTCACACGCTAATTCACGACGTCGTGTTGGCCTGCCTGGAATAATGTTCCCGGACCCATTCAGAGACGCACTGGGCGAACCTGAGCGTGGCCGGACCGGCCCTGTCCGCGTCCGGAAGACACAGGCCGATGGTGCGGCTCGCAGGCGGCGCCAGCTCCATGATGCGCACGTTGTCGCTGCGCCCGGAGAGCAGCAGCTCGGGCATGATGCTGACCCCGAGGCCCTGCTCGACCATGGCAATTATAGCGTAGTCGTCCTTCGTCGTGTACCGTATGTTGGGCTTCACGCCCGCGGCCTCGAGGGCGCGCCGCGCGTCGTGGTCGGAGGTCTCGAGCAGGCTTATGAAGGGCTCGTGCTCGACCTCCTTTATCGGGAAACGCGGCAGGGAGGCCAGCCGGTGGTCCTTCGGCACGACCGCCAGCAGCCTGTCCTCCAGAAGCGCCGTCAGCTTTCCCTTGACCTTTGTCGGCAGGGCGACAAAGCCAAGGTCCGCGCTCCCGTCCGAGAGCCACTGCTCCACGTCGTGGTAGTCGCCGTTCATGAGCTTGAGCTCCACGTTCGGGTAATCCGCCTGGAAGCGCTTTATCATCCCAGGCAGCCAGTGTACCGCCACGCTCGTGAAGGTTCCGATGCGCACGGTGCCGCAGTCCAGACCGCGTATCGCCGCGGCCGTCTGCTCGAGCTGCTCGCGCGAGTTCAGCATACCGCGTATCGCGGGGAGCACCTGCTCACCCTCCGCCGTGGGCCGGGCTCCGCTGCGCCCTCTTTTTAATAAGGAGAAGCCAAGTTCCTCCTCCAGCGTACCTATCATGTGCGAAACCGCCGACTGCGTCACACCCAGCTCCGCCGCCGCCCGAGTCAGGCTCCCCAGCTCCGCCGCTTTCAAAAAGGCCTCGTACTTGTTAACAGGCATTTATATGAATTCCTTTCATGCAAAGATGAATTTTATAAATATTATAAATGCAAAGCCAGAAAAACTGCTCTCAGAGGCCGAAAACCTTGCCGGTCCCTCTTGCCATTTCCCGCGGCTAAGATTATAATGCAAAAGCATCCATTTGTAAAGTTAATGAGATGTATTAATTTTTTTCATGTGTGGGGCAGAGGGATGAACGTAACTGAGCTTGTAGTGTTTATCATTTACTTTGTGTTCATGGTGGGCATAGGCATTTATTTCTTTGCAAAGAGCAAGGGAAGCAACGAGAAGGACTACTTCCTGGGCGGACGCAAGATGGGACCCTGGGTCTCCGCGCTCTCCGCCGGCGCTTCCGACATGAGCGCCTGGGTGCTGATGGGCCTGCCTGCCTCCGTCTATGCGCTGGGCATGGGTCAGATCTGGATAGCCGTGGGCCTGGCGATAGGCTATGCGCTCTCCTGGATTTTTGAGGCGCCGCGGCTGCGCAAGTTTTCTATTGCAGCGGGAGACTCCATAACCATCCCGCAGTACCTGACGAACCGCTTCCTTTCTAAGAGCAAGTTCCTGCAGATCATCTGCGCCGTCATCTTCCTTGTGGCCTATACGATCTACGCGGCCTCGAGCATCAAAGCCTGCGGTACGCTGTTCAGCACGGTCATCGGCATAGACGCGACGGTTGCAATGTACATAGCGGCTTTCATAATCATCGCCTACACCTTCCTCGGCGGCTTCAACGCCGTGTGTTGGACGGACTTCTTCCAGGGCCTTCTGATGCTGGCGGCGCTGCTCATAGCCCCGATCTTTGCACTGGCGCTGGTGAAGAACGGCGGCGCGGTGGCGGGGAGCGCCCCGGCGGTGGAGGGCTACTGGGACGCCTTCACGAGTTGGAGCGACATCGTCTCCGGCCTCGGCTGGGGCCTGGGCTACTTCGGTATGCCGCACATTATAATCCGATTCATGTCCATAAGGTCTAACAAGGACCTGCGCAAGTCGAGCGTCATCGGCATCAGCTGGACCCTTATGATCCTCATCTTCTCCGTGGGCTCCGGCCTCATCGGCAGGATGTTCCTCGGCGAGATAGAGGACTCCTCCGTTGTGTTCATCACGATGGTTCGGACGATCTTCCCGGCGGTTGTGAGCGGCATCCTGCTCTCGGCCATCCTCGCGGCGGCGATGAGCACGGCGGACTCTCAGCTTCTTGCCTCCGCTTCCGCCTTTGCGAGCGACGTGTATAAGCCTGTATTCCGCAAGAACGCATCCGACAAGGAGATGCTCTGGGCGGGGCGCATCGTTGTCGTGATCATATCGGTCATTGCGCTGATAATAGCGGCGGACCCGGGCAGCGGCACGATCATGGGTCTGGTCGAGAACGCCTGGGGCGTGTTCGGCGCGGCCTTCGGGCCTGTCATCCTCCTCTCGCTGTTCTGGAGGCGCTTTACCTTCTCCGGCGCCGTTGCGGGCATAGTAGCGGGCGCTGTGGTAGATGTGCTCTGGCTGGCCTTCCTGAAGAGCACGGGCGTTTACGAGATCATCCCCGGCTTTGCGGCGGGACTTGTTGCTGCGCTGGTGGTGTCTTTGGCGAGCAAGGCTCCGAGCAAGGAGATTGAAAAGCTCTACGACGCCGCCGTCGCCATGAAAGACTGAGAAGAGAAACGAATAAAAAACGCTCCCCGGTCCGAAAAGGGCCGGGGAGTTTTTGCGTTTCATTTTTGGGGCTCGCGCGGGGGCGCGGGCCTGTTCTTCCGTCTATCCCTAAAAAGCGCGCACAGGAGCAGAGTAAGGGCAGTGAGAACAAGGGCGAGCAGGATGAGGAACATGACGTTCGATGCGGTCGAGGCAGGGCTCCAGTCGCCAAGCTCAAAGCCGAAGGGCCGCAGCAGACTGTAGGGAGGTTCGGCCTCCAGGCCGTCCAGCGCCATCACCCGGTCCAGTACCCAGGGGAAGAGCCAATACCAGAGCGCTGCAAAACCGGCGGACGCCGCGGCCCGGTAAAGGCCGCCCGCTCTCAGATACCTCAGCGCGAGCAGAAGGCCCCAGGGCAGCGCCAGACCGTAGAGCGCCATGGGCAGACCGGGCAGTAGGAACCAGTCCCCGCCGCCGTAGAGCCTCGCCGCGCCCAAAAGCACGAAAAGCAGCAGGCTGCATACGCCCAGCCAGAGCGCCGCCCTGTGCTCCGCCAGCCGCCCGGGCAGCGGCAGCTGTCTAATGACAAAGGGCAGGATGAGAACAGAGCAGGCAAACACGACGGACACCGCTGTTATCCAGAACCAATCCCCGTCCACATGTGTGCAGCAGACGGCCAGCAGGCCCAGCAGCAACGCAAGGTCCAGGCCCAGGCTCAGCGCCGCGCGCCGCGTTTTAACGTTTTCCGGCAAAGGCAGGCGCTTGAGCACATAGGGCAAAAACAGCAGGCCCAGCCCAAAAAGCACTGACATCCCCGCGACAAAAAACCAGTCGCCGCCTACGTACGCGCAGCAGACTCCGAGCAGCAGCTCCAGCGCCAGCGTGAACGCTCCGAGCGTACAGACTCCGCCGAGGCGCTCCGGGGCGAGCGCGGGAGTCAGCGTGAGCGAGGCGGCGGTCATGAGCGAGGCCAGGACTACCCAGCTCCAGCCCAGAGCCCCGTCCTGCGCGGCGTCGGCAATGAAGCAGACCAGCGCGGCCAGCCCGTAGGCCGCCGCCTGTCCCAGCTTCCAGCCGCGCAGCAGGCGCAGATAGCGCCTGGCCAGCGCACCGGCCCGGCGGGCCTCCGTATCCTCGCTGGCCGTGAGCAGTTCGTGCTCCGTAACGCCCAGAACGGCGCAGATGTCGTGCAGGAGCGTTATGTCCGGGTAGCTCAGCCCAGTTTCCCTTAGTTAAAGATATTGTTGGGTATCTCAAGATGTGTCATTCGATTTTG
>ENA-OZAF01000253-OZAF01000253.1-human-gut-metagenome-genome-assembly--contig:-NODE-253-length-25096-cov-8.001757_pt1 | contig 25096 bp, 13 predicted proteins | sample MGYA00244207_ERZ653498 | MGnify/ENA primary metagenome ERZ653498 (study PRJEB26926, sample SAMN06165156) | human gut metagenome | biome: ENVO:00009003; feature: ENVO:2100002; material: ENVO:00002003... | reverse complement strand
CGAGATGACGTCGAGTCTCGTGGGCTCGGAGATGTGTATAAGAGACAGATATGACCAATTTTATCATTGCTTTGGCTGTGGCGCAGGCGGAGATGTTATAAAGTTCGTTGAAGAAATTGAATCAGTAGATTTCAAGGGCGCTGTACAAATTCTTGCAGATTGGGCGCACATGGAGGTTCCGTCTTACTCCGATGGCGTTACAGACGAGGGCAGCATTAAGAAAAAGAAAGAAGAGCGAGATAGGCTTCTTGCTTTAATGAAAGATGCAGCTAGGCACTATGTAGACAATTTGAAGGTTCCTCAATCTATTGCGGGCCGTATATATTTTGAAAAGCGAAATATTTCTCCGCAAATTGCTAGAATTTTTGGGCTGGGCTTTTCTTTAAACTTCTATGAAATTATAAACTATTTGCAAAGCAAGGGCTATAGTTTAGAAGAGATGCAAAAAGTTGGTATTATTAAATATAAAGATGGAAAGCCTTATGATTCCATTGGAGGAAGAATTGTTTTTCCAATTATGGACACGGCGTCTAATGTGATTGGATTTTGTGGCAGAACGCTAGAGTCGAGCCCAAATCATGCGAAGTATATCAACACGGCAGACACAGTTTTGTTTAACAAAAGTAAAAATCTTTATGCAATAAATCTTGTTAAAAAAGCAAAACAAACTCAAGGCAAGATTGAGCCCTTAATTGTTGTTGAGGGGCAAATGGATGTTGTGAGTTTGCATAAGGCAGGTTTTAATACTGCAGTTGCAAGTATGGGAACGGCTTTAACTAGCGACCAGGCAAAACTAATTAAAAGATTTTCCGACAAGGTTTACATTTGCTATGATGGTGACACTGCTGGTAAGAAAGCAACGCTTAGAGGGTTAGACATTTTAAAAGACTGTGGGCTAGATGTTTATGTGGTTAGCATGCCAGAGGGGTTAGACCCTGATGATGTTATAAATAAATATGGAAGCGAGGGTTATCGAAAACTTTTAGAAAAGGCATTGCCTTTAATAGACTTTAAACTAGAATTTTTGAAGAAAGTGCACGATGTTTCTTCTTCAGATGGTAAAACCAAGTATGTTAACGAGGCAATCGAAATACTTTTGGGGCTTAGTGAAGTTGAACGAGAAGTTTATATTGATAAAGTTAGTGCAATTTCTGGACTTATGAAAGATTTTATTAGAAGGCAACTTGAAAGTAGAGATGGAAATAAAGGAAGTAAAACAAATTTAACTAGTTATGCCGTGAATGCTGAGCCTGCAAAAGTTCAAGAAAAAACACCAGTTGATAACAAGGTTGTTCAAGCCGAAAAATTCATACTGTCGGCAATGTTGCATAAAAAGCCATATGCATTCTTTAAAAGCGATATTTCTAAATACTTCACAGATGGACGCGATAAATTTTATAAACTAATTGTTCAGCTAGCAGAAACAACAAGTGAAAAAGATATGCCAAAAATGTTTTATAATAGCGTGGCAAAAGAGGATGAAGACGAATTAGATGAAGAGCAAAAAAACGCAAATGCTAAGCTTGCAAGTGAAATAATCAACTATTTAATGAAGAATTTTGGAGATGAGAATGATCAAGGCTATTTTAAAGATTGTGTGGCGATAATATACAAAAACTACACTGAGCAAGAAATTGCAAGGCTTACTAAACTTTTAGACAGTGAACCCGAAAAAGAAAAAAGGGCACAAATTTTAACTGAAATTAAAGAACTTATGAATAATATAAAAAATAAAAAGGTGGGGTTATAAACCATGAAAGCTAAAGTTGAAGCAGAAATAAATAAAGTTATTGAAATTGGTAGACGCACTGGAAGTATCAATATTGAAGATGTTTCAGAAAGGTTTGCAAAACTTAATGCTGATGAAATTGATGAAGTTTTGGCACGCATTAAAGAAAGTGGCGTTAAACTTATCGAAAATACTGTGGTTCAAGACGATAATGAAATTGAGGAACTGATGAACAGGGCTAGTATTGACGATCCTGTTAAAATGTATTTAAAAGATATAGGCAAGGTTCCTTTGCTTACTAGTGAAGAAGAGGTTGAGCTAGCCGTTAGGATGATGAATGGTGACGAATCTGCTAAGCGTAGATTGTCGGAAGCAAACTTAAGGCTTGTTGTTTCTATTGCAAAAAGATATGTGGGGCGTGGGCTTTTGTTTCTTGACTTAATTCAGGAAGGTAACTTTGGGCTTATGAAAGCGGTTGAAAAGTTTGATTACACAAAGGGCTTTAGATTTTCAACTTATGCAACATGGTGGATTCGCCAATCTATAACTCGTGCAATTGCAGACCAGGCTAGAACCATAAGAATTCCTGTTCATATGGTTGAAACTATAAACAAACAAGTTAGAGTTGCAAGAAACCTTCTTCAAACTCTTGGTAGAGAGCCTACAACCGAAGAAATCGCAAAAGAGATGGGTATTTCCGAGGAAAAAGTGCGCGATATTCAAAAAATTGCTCAAGAAACAATATCACTTGATACGCCAGTTGGCGAAGAAGAAGACAGCAATCTTGGAACATTCTTGCAAGACGAAACGGCGGCAAACCCTGCAGAGTCGGCAACTAATCTAATGCTTAAAGAGCAACTTCTTGATGTTTTAAACACCTTAACTCCTCGTGAACAAAAAGTTATAATGCTAAGATATGGTGTTGATGATGGTCATCCAAGAACGCTCGAAGAAGTTGGTCGTGAGTTTAATGTAACAAGAGAGCGTATTAGGCAGATTGAAGCAAAGGCTCTTAAAAAATTAAGGCATCCTTCAAGAAGCAAAAGATTAAAAGACTTTTTGGAAGACTAATAAATGCGTAATTTAAAACGAATTAGAGCGATAGCCACGCTGATAAACGATAAAGATAAAATAGTTGCAGATATTGGCGCCGACCATGGATACTTAACAAAAGTTTTGATTGAAGAAAACAGGGCAAAAGCAGTTATAGCAACAGACATTAGCAAGGCTAGCCTTGAAAAAACTGCAAATCTTGCTAAAAAATACGGATTTTTGGATAAAATTTTCTTAAAAGTTGGGGATGGTTTAAAAATTTTAAATAAGGGCGAGGCTCAAATCGTTGTTATTGCGGGTATGGGCGGAAATGAAATTATTAAAATACTAGAGGAAAACACAGACATAACATTTGATAAGTTTATCTTTCAGCCAATGCAAAATACGATAAATCTTAGAGAATATTTAATAAAGCATAATTATGAAATTCTAAAAGATTTTATTGTAAAAGATAGAAAAAAGTTTTATAATACAATAGTAGCTAGATTTTCAACTAATAAACAAAATCTTAGTAAAAAGCAAATAGAATTTGGTTTGACTAACCTTGACCTTAAGGGTAATGATTTTATTGAGTATTTAAGTGAATATATAAATAACAATGAAGTCATATATGAAAAAAGCAATTCAAAAATAATAAAAGAAAAAATCAATATGGCGAAGGAAGTTTTGGCTGAGGCTAAAAATTAAAGGAGTATATGATGCAAGAAATAATTAAATATCAGGAGATTGATTCAAAATTAAGGAAACTAGAAAATGAGTTAAACTCCAGCTCAAATAGAAAAAATGCCAGTGATATGCAACACTACTTGAAAGATGGGCAGGCTAAGCTTATTCGATTAGAGGGTATTGCCCAAAATTTAACTGAGCAATATCAAAAAGCTATCAAACTCTATAATGAGTTTGTAGGCAAACTTGAAACCTTGTCGAAAAGCGTTGATGAGGCGAATTCGGGCAATGTGGAAGAATTAAGGGCAACTGTTAACAATTTTATGAATACTGCAAACACATTGGAAAACAATATCAATGTTTTAGCATCTAGAATTGCTAGCGCTAATAAAGAGTTTGAATCTCTTATGAACAATGCCAAAAAAGCAAAACATAACTTAGATATTTATAAAGCTAATTTTGGTAAAGAGAAAGAAAGGCTAGATCCAGAAATTGCTAAGCTTAAAAACGAACTTGCAAAGCAAAGAGCAAAAGTAGACCCTGCGGTTTTGGCAAAATATAATGCAAAAGCAGATGGTAAATTATTTCCAATATTTGTTGCTGAAACCAAGGGTAGATGCGGAGGTTGCCATATGGAGATACCAGCTGGCAAGCTTTCAGATCTTAAAAAGAAAAAAGTTATTGAATGTGAAAATTGTGGAAGATTTATTTACATTAAAGATTAAGTAGTTTTAAAATGTTTCACATGCAAAATATTTAATTTGTTATATAAGGATGAAATATTTTGATAAGGAAAATTTAAAAGGGCCAATAAATTTAGGCTCTTTTTTATTTTAAAATCAAGAAATGATTGGCTTCATATAGCAGCATTTGCTCTCATAAAATTAAATATGACGGCGTTAAAGAAAAGTTTGTGTATTAGCCTATCCATAGTGGGTGCAATTGTAGGGGTTGGTTTTGCCAGTGGTAAAGAGATAGTATCATTTTTTGTTAGACATGGATATCTTTCGTTGTTGTTTTGTTTAACAACTGGGTTCTTGTTTGGTTTGTTTTCATTTATAATTTTTAAGTTATACAAGGCAAAAGACTTAAATGAAGCCAAGGTTAAAATTAGTCATAAAAATAAAAAACGCAAAAATGCAGAAACTAGCATAAAAAACGCATCAACTATTCAAAATGACAATAAAAATACTAAAACAGATAATTTATTTAATATAGTTTTGTTTGTTTGCCAAATATCTATATGCAGTGCAATGTTTGCTGGAATTGATAGTATGTTTGAAATATGGAAAGTGGATTTAATATTTGGTTGTGTATTAAAAATAGTATTGCTGTTTGCGTGTTACATTTACTTAATTAAGGTATATGATGGGGTTTATAGCGCTAATCTTGTTTTATCGATTGGTATGCTGGTTTTTGTGGTGCTGGTTTTTGGTATTAGACTGATAGCTAAAACATTTAATTTTGCTAGTGTAGGGTTTTTTAACATTGGGCTTTTATATATGCCGCTTTTATATGTGGGTATGAATATATTTACTGTTTTTCCTTTGCTCTGTGAAATTGCGAATAAACTTACAAGTAATAAACAGCAAATTACTACTTCTGTATTGATAGGGGTGTTTGTGTTTGTGGCGCTAGGGATAGTAAGTTTGTCTTTGTTATTGTTTGGTGGAAATTTGGATGGCGAAATGTTGATGGTGGAAGTTGCAGACAATGTTTGCGGTGTGATAGGTTTTATTTACAGTTTTGTTGTAATGCTTGGAATAGTAACCACGCTTCTGTCTACAGCATATGGTGCTTCAAAACTTTTGTTAAGCAAACTTAAAAGACCATGGGCCACGCTAGCATGTTTGTGTGTTTCTTTTACATTAAGTTTTGTTGGTTTTTCAAAAATAATTGATTTTGTTTATCCGTTTATAGGGTTGTTATGTTTGCTATTTATGATAATTAAAATAATTATCGCTAAAAGGATGAACGCAATATAATTGATAAATATGTAATTTTTTTGTGAATGAATGCAAAAACTAAATTTAAAGTTGTTGCTTAAAAAACTGCAATTTTATTAAATTTTATGTTAAAAAACACAATTTGAGTGTATTTATCGAAATATTTGCAGTTTTTTGTGTTGTTATAACAATAACTTTGCTTTTGCCTTTGATTTTTACTAGTTTAAATTTATTTGGCTTTATGGTTTATTTGTTACCCTGCTTATTGTTGCTGTTTAATTGTTTCTTTATTATTCGCTTATAATTCATAAATAAAATAATGCCTAATTGAGCTGTAAAATGTTTGGATTTTTTTTAATCTTTTGTTACACTATATATAATTTATTATATATATTGGGCTATAACTTTTACTGAATATTGCCGTATAGCTTGGGAGTTAGAAATGTTAGTTACTACAAAACAAAAGAGAACGCTTAAACTTGCACTATTGATAGTTTTTGTTGCTATCATTATTTTTGGCATGGGTATAGGAATTTACTTTATTGTTAGAGATAACTCTTCTAATATACTTTCTAAAAGAGAGCAAAGTTTTGGAGAGGCTGTTAATGCTATAAGCGAATCTCCTTCGTTCACTCAAATTGATATTACCAAGTTTGATAATGAGCTTATGGGCGATATTGTTTTTTATACCGACTCATATGTGGTAACCAAAACAAACACTCTTATTTATGGCATTTATTCTATAAAGGACAATTCTTATGTTAATTTAAGATTGATTGGTGATTTTGAAAGTGTTCAGAGCATTGTGGGCAATTTGGCTTTAATTAAGCAAAATGGGGTAACAAAGCTAATAAGTTTACTTTCTGGTGAGATTGTTTCAAATCTAGAAAATATGTCAATTGAAATCGAAAACAATCTTGTGCTTTTAAAAACTCAAAACTATGATGAAATTCACTATATTGAAAATGGTGAAAACATTTATGAGCTTGGAGCAACTATTGTTGACGCAGTGTCGCTAACTCGTGTGTTTAATGTTACTTTTGGACAAGAATGCATTGGCGTTAATATTGCTGGAAATTTAGTTATTGCTTCATATGTTGATAGAACAGATATTTTTGATGCTGCTTCAAACTTTGCTTTAATTAAAACTTTTCAAAATGATGGAAAAATAGTTATAAATGGTGGAAATTTAACAAGTTTAATTACGGGTAGTGAGTATTATATGTCTAGTTATACACGAGCCGTGAAACTTGAAAATGATAAATTGCTTATTGAAACCATGTCGGTTACTGACGATGACAATTTTGATATAACTGCAAGTTTGTCTGATGGGCAAAAGAGAAACTATAAATTGCTATACAGAGTTTATGACTTAAATAGTGGTCTTGAGTTTTTGCTGGAAAATAATGGGAAAGTTATAAAGGCGGTTACGACTAATCTTGATGGTGGATATTTTGCTTGCTTAGAGTGTGATGTTATAAACAAAGAGGAAGTGTCGAGCGAAAGCCAAACCATACATTACTATAAGATTGAGAACACGAAATCAGGCTATAAAATTTATAGCTTAGTTTCGTATGACTATGTTGCATATGGCAAAATTGTTGGCTTTAGTGGAACAACCCTTTTAACTAGTGGTGGGGAAAACTCTACTATTATTGATTTTTCTGGTGAAAACAAAGGTAATATCAACACGGCAAGTGGGCTTAAGATAAACCAAGTTAACTATGGTGGAGCTGTTATAGTGTCGTCTAGCATTGGTCAAAAGATGTTATATAGTTTAAGTGGGGAAAAGTTAACTGGCCGTTCATTTGAAAGAGTTTCACCATTTACAAGTGGTAATGCTATTGGCTTTGACGGGGTTAATTATTATCTTCTTAATTCAAGTGGGCAAATTGCTAGAATTCTCAATTTTGCAGAGGAATATAGTTCTTATGTTTTTATGGGTATAGGTTACTATTTTACAACCACCAATCATGAAACATATAATGTTTACGATTTTACTGGAAAACTACTGCACCAAAACACAAAAATTACTTTAAATTATGATGAAAACTTAAAGAAAGTGTCACTAAATATAGATGGGCAAACCTTATATATTATAGCACCTTTAAACACATCTATTTCTCTTGAACAGCTAGAAATTGAGGTGTCTAACGGTTTTGGTTTTACACAATCGTCAAACCCTAATTTTTCGGCGAGCAATAGTAGTAGCTATAGTGGTTTTAATAAAAATATAATTGCTGGTAATCAAACCCTAGAGGCTTCAAACATAACTGTAGACCCAACTTCTGGTGTGGGAACAGCAAGCTACTCGCTTGATTTAAATTTGCGAGAACTTGGAACTAGTGTTTTTAAAACCTATAGTAGTTTAACTGATGAGGAAAAGGCTTTGGTTCCAGAGTTTGATGACCAAAGTAATCTTCGCTACACAATAACTCTTGATAGCGAAACTTATTGGTTCCGTTTTGATGGGCTGTATACCATTGTTGGAGAAAACTTTGTTATTGGAATAATTAGGCTTTATACATCAAATAGTTCTGCTTCGCTTCCAAGCAATGTTAACAACCCAGATTTCTACTATATGGTAACCATGGCGTTTAAAGACTCGTATGTTGCAACTATAGATGCAAAAACAACTAACAATGAAGGTGTAGAGTCTACCATGGCTTATTATACCGAAAGTAAAATAATTGCAGACATAGACTGGGCAAATAATGTTAGGGCTGCTGGTGAGCTAGACGGCAAGGCGGTTACATATATTGGATCTTCTACCGAAGCGGTAAGAGATGTAGACTATGCGGGGGCTGGATATGATGGGGGGCTAGTTTTATCATCAAATTTAGCCACAAATATCACACTTAATTTCACTTTGCGAAATGCATATTATGGAAGCATAAGCACAAGTTATATGGGCTATTCTTCTGGCTCAAACAACTATGATAAATTTACTGTTTCGTTAAGTGGAGGAACAGCAAGAATTCAGGTTAAAAATTCATATTATGTTATAACTGGCATATCTGTAATTTATGCAAACACAGCCACTTCAACTTATGAAGAGTTTGAAGGGGGGCAAGTTGTTAATATTGATGGACCAATCTATAGTTATTCGCTACCACTTCAAAGCGGTTATAGTTATGTGCGTTTGAATGTGACTTTATGTGAAAGTTATTCAAAACTTATTTTGCAAGACTTAGTTAAAGTGGAAGAGGAAGAGCCTGAAGAGGGCGCAGAAGAGGGCGAGCCAGCTTTAGGGGATGGCGAAGAAGAAAATGCTGGCGAGGAGATTGTTTACGAAGAAGTTTTAGTTGAAGAAGTTTATTTCTTCTACGGTTATGGTATAGATGTTTCAATTATTAGAAACCCTGCTTACTTTGGCTTTGAAAATTATTTTAGAAGAGAAAGCGTTTCAACAACTTCAAGAGATGGCTACACATTTAGAGGATATGTTATAAAAGACACTGAAAACAAGGTTATAGACGAATACGGAAGCTTTATAGAAGGAAGCGAGTCATATTTCATTTCAAGTAGTTTGCTTCCTCAAATTGCAACATTCAATTTGAATGTTAGTTATGAACCTAACGAATATCTAATTTATTATGTAAGCAACAACAGACCAATAGCTGATGTTCAAACAACTGTTACTTTTGATCAACCAGTTGGGGAGTTGTTTACTATTATAGGCACTGATTATGAGCCTGCTGGATATGATTTTGTTGGGTGGTTTAATAGCACTGAAGAAGACGCGCTTGAATACACAAGTGAAACTATATATCAAGTTGTGGGCAACTTAACTCTTTATGCGAAATGGAAGCCAAAAGAGTATGAAGTAACCTTTAATGCAAACCTTGATACATATCAAAATATACCTGTTCTTGGCTTTAATTTTAATGTTACAGATGTTTATTTTAATAGTGCCTTTGGAGATTTTACAGTAAATGATGCTTTCTTAGAGGGTGTTACTAAAACTGTAACCTTTGGTGAAACTTATGGAGAGTTGCCAAATATTGTTGGCTACAATAGTCAAGACGAATTAGAGGTGTATATTTTTGTTGGCTGGTCAGACTCGGCTACTTTCACTGAAGAAGCTGGAGTTATAAATCGTGGCACTATGTACACTAGCACTTCAAGAGTTACTGCCACTCCTGCAACAACGCTTTACGCTCATTACACAAAACAGGTTTTATATGCAAATCTAGAAATTTTAGCTTCAAACCAAGTAATAAGTGAGGGCGGCAGGGCTGAAGATATAAGTGAAGCCTCATATGATGGTTCAACCCCAAGAGGGGCTAAAGCTACTTTTAGCACCATTGTTGATATGGCCGACTATGAATGGGTTTCAACCGCTATAACTAATGGCGTTAGATATACCTCATATATATTGCAAGGCGAACCATTAACAACCAATATTTTTGTTGCTGCGGGATACTATATAATCTCTCTTCAAATTAGAATTTATGAAAGTGATGGAACATATGAAACCTATCTACTAGAAGGCAAGTGGGACCCAGATAGCCAAGATGCTTATAATCTAGATACAAGTTCGTTGCCAAGTTATGTAACAGTTGTTACAGATGGTTTTGATGTGCGGATAGTTCTAAGCAACACATATTCTGGCGCTACAGATGGCTCTTCTGTTAAACACGCTGAAATTGTGGCAACAATAGATTCAACTAAGTTTACAAATACATTAAGCATAGGTTTGCTTCCAGGAATAGAAGGAAGCGCTGGAACAATTAGTGGCTTAGGGCTTGTGGATCAAGGGAATGGGGTTTATATTCATGAGCTAATAACCAATGGAACTGTTTGTGAATACTCTGTTTTGCCAATGGGTGCCACATCTTATGGCTCTTCATATAGAACTAACGATGTTTACTTAAGAAATATAACTATAGATGACCAAACTATTGAGTTTTCGTATACCTACGCTAAGGATAATAATAGATATATTCATAACCTAACAAGCAATTATGCAAACAAAGTAGTTTCTTATGATGACACTGGTAACAGAACTGAAGTTTACACAGTTGGCGATGTTGCTTTAAAAATTGTTTTGTATGTTTTGCAAAACCGATATGAGTATAGCTTAACTATTACTAATAATGATAGTCATAATGTTTCTCTTGCTTTTGATAATATTTCATCAAATGTAAGCATTAACTTAACTAATATAGGAGATGAAAGTTCAGATGCGGATGGAATGACTTTTAGTGGCAATTATTATGAAAACAATATATCTCAGCCAGTTGCTTTAGATAGTTTAGAGTATGCAGGGCTTAAACCATCTGAGAAACTTATTTACATTGTTAGACCAAACGATTATTTCTTTATAAGTGCTGTTTCAGTTAGATATAATGGCACTTTGTATAACTTTGCATACCCAACAATTTCTGATAGCAATGATACCACCTTGTCGGTTAGTCAAGACTTCAATCTTGTGGCAAGTGCCGAGCTGTTTGAAAGAATGGCAAGTGGAGCAAAACTTTATGGCACTGGCTTTAGTATTGAATGGATAGGAAGCACTAGAGGGCTTCAAATTGTAGTTAACGACATATGTGCAGATATTGAAATCAATGTTGAATACATGCAATATAGAATATTGCAGGTTTATATGGCAAACCAAAATGATGGGGCGTTTAGCGTTGCAATAACAACTGGTAGCGATACATATGTTGGAAAGACTCTTGATGAAATATCTATTGAAACAGGGGCTGTGGTTTTAAAAGGTGTTTATAAGAGATATATAAATAGTTTATCTTCATATTCATATCTTATTATTGGGCTTGAAAACAGCATAAGAACGCTAACCCTAAACACCTTAGTTTCGGAATCTAGTAGTTACAAACTAACTACTACATATTTAGGCGATGTAACTATAAGTAGTGAACTAACAAAGGCAGATATAAATCTTGATGGTGAAAATATGTCAGCAAGGCTAGCAGTTGAAGAAGCCTTAAGTTATATTGATATGGAAAGCTATTTAGGTAGAGGTGGCGACACTTATGTTCTAGACCCAATCTCTGGCTTTGGAGTGTTGTCTAATTTAAAGGCAATATATCATAACCGAGCAGGGGAGAGAGTTGTAGATAGCTATGTTGAGAACTATGCCAGGGTGGCTTTTGTTGGCACTAGCTTAGTTTTCAGGGTGTATAACATAGTTGGCTACACCTACTCATCGAGTGGGCTATATCTTGTGGATGGCGGAACTGAAGTTTTGGTAGAGCCAACAAGTGAAACAAGTGGCTCTGACAGTGAGGGTGGCTACCGAGAATTTACATACCAATTTAGCGACTTTAGCAAGGTTAACTATTTGTTTAAAGTTTATCAAAGGGCAATTGAGTATACTATAAAATATGATAGTGCAGATGATGGACAAAATATTGCAACTGGAACAACTGAAGATAGCCACCATGTTTACAATGTTTATAGTAATCTTTCTACAAATGGTTTTGAAAGAGTTGGTTACACCTTTGTTGGTTATTCTAAAACAAGAAAAACTGGAAGTAATTTAACAGAAAGTGATGCCGAGTATCTTTCAAATCAGGTTTTAAGAGAAAACCTGTCGAGCGAGGATGGCGGAGAGGTTACTCTTTATGCAGTTTTTGTGGCTAAAACCTATAATATAATTTATAATACAAATGATGCAACAGAGGGCAATGGTTCTTCTCCTGCAATCAATCAAACCGAGGGAAACAATTCTGTTGTGTTTGACCATGACTTTGGTGTTTTAAGGCATTTAACAAGGCAGGGCTACACATTTATTGGATGGTTTAAAAGCAAAGATAGTGGTGCAGAGCAAATAGCTAGTGGCAATAGGTTGAATATTGCATTGCTTAACACGCTAGATGTTGCTAATGATACAATAACTATTTATGCGCATTATAATGCTTTAACCTACAATGTTACAATAGTTATGAATGATGCAACGTCTGGCAATGGTTCTACAGTTGCTTCAGGCTCTGTAACTGGATATACTATAACTTACGACCAAAGTTTCACTCTTCCTGCTATAACAAGATTTGGTTATGACTTTATGGGATATAAGTCGGTTCAGTTAACCGCCACAGAAGCTGAAAATAACACGCTTAGTTATCTTGGCTATGGAACAAACAGTAAGAATGTTATAGACTATTCGGTAAGTAATTCTCAAAGCGGATATAATCTTCAAATAGATGACACCTCAAGGTCTATAACGCTTTACGCTACATATATTGCAAAGGTATTTAGTGGCTATGTTTATTTAAACAACGAAACTCTTAAAACCTACGGAAATGAAGTGGATGGTAGATTTACCGTTACCTTTGGCAGCCTTAGTGAGTCTACATCTTTTGCATATACAAACATTTATGTTTCAGTTAAGTTTGATTCTGCGTTTGGAACGCTTCCAACAGTTTCTCCAGTTGGGTATAACTTTGAGGGATTTTTCTCGAGCAGTAGCTTTAGTCTTTCGGCGCCTAGCACTGAGAATCAAATAACTTCAGCTACTGTTTTAAATCAGCAAATGGTAAATGCTTTGTCTTACACAAACTCTAGCGGGCAAACAACTTCATTAAGCACAGGCTATAACAGCGGAAATTATAATTTCTCGCTTTATGCTCACTACACTAATATGAATTACACTATGACTTATGAATTAAGGAATGTTAATAGATTCCATTTAGAGACGGTTAGTGATTATTTAAATTATAATTATAGAGAAACCACAAGCTCTGATAGTTACACAAACAATGTGCTATCGGCAAATTATGGCGATGATATTATAGTTGATATTATGCCAGACGATGGAACATATGTTGGGCAAATAACAATTTCCTATGTAACAAGTTTGGGAACAACCGCTTATATAAACTTAAAGTTCACCTGGGTGCCTGCAAGTAGGTCGGTTTCGGTTACGATAAACGGAAGAAGCTATAACAGTGCATCAAACAATGATTACATCACTGTGCTTGGTGACACTGCTTATATTGCAGAGGGAGTTTATATCAAGATGCTTCCATACAATACAAGCGGAGCAGATTCTTCAAATATATGTACAGACACCAACAGAATTATACTTGGCTTTGAGTCGGTAAAAACCAATTTCACAGTTTCTGCAATAGAGTATACTCAAACTTATAAAATATCTCTTTATAAGCACTATGGTAGCACTACGGTTACTATGGGAAGCACAACTGTGTCTTACGGCACAACAATTCGTAATGCGAACCTCACCTACGACTACATGCCAGCCTATAGTTTCAGCCAATGGCGTTATAATACATATTTAGGTTCTGTAGCAGCGAGCTCAGACCAAATCAAGTCGAACACAACGCTTGTGGCTATTTATAACGCGGTTAGTAGGCAGTCGGTAAACTTCTATATGTGGAATCCAGATACAAGGAGATATGAACTAAGAGAAGAAACAAGTGAGGCATATATTTTGTATAACAATGGAAGTGTGGCAAATAGCAACTTTAGAAATGGATGTATTGTTAAATTTCCAACTCCTTCTAGTGAACTTTGGCCAACAGGAACAAGTTTTGCTGGCTACATTTTAGCCAGCAATGCTCCATCATCTGGGTACTATTCATGGTCTTCTGGGAACGCTTCTAGTTACACAGTTCTAACATCTAGTGTGAAGATTGAATCAGAACTTAATGCCTATGCTGTTTATGATACTACTTACTTTAATATTTATGGGCAATCAACTGATCCTGAAGAAGTTATAGTAGAGCTACCAGCGGAAGACGGAAGTGAGGATGTTGTAAAAGAAAAGCATATAAATATTTCAGTTCAAGTTGATAGCAACTATTTACTGTATGATATACAACCAAATGGTGTTGTAAGGCAGTATACATATCAAGATATTTATTATGTTGTTTTAACACAAGCTCAGTATAATACTTATCGAGCGTATAGTAGTAGTCAACCTCCTGAAGTTGCCCTAAGGTATGCGCTTAATGGCGACCTTAGTGATGCCAAGCGGGCAAATTCGTATGGCTACTTTACTATTATGGAATATGACCTTACTAAAGATTCTGAGGATGTTAACATTTATGTGTTTGCAATAACAATAAAAACTGTTGGTGGAGTTAGATATATCTACGATGTTGCAGACGGATATTATCACTTTGAGTATGAGATTAGGGAAGAAGATTTCGTGGTAGAAGAACCAGAAGAAGAGCCTGTGGAAGATGCTGGAGAGATTTAATGCTTAAATGTGTTTAAATGGTTTGACTTTTTATAAGTATTTTGTAATAATATCAATATAAAATAGAGGTGCAATATGAAAAAATATTTTAAAGGTTTGGCTTTAGCATGCTTGGCAATTATTATGTTTTGTCCACTAATATTTGCGGGATGTAGTAAGAACTACACAATTAAAATTTCAATAGCCTCAGGCGAGGGGCAAGTATATAAGAAAGATGTAAATGGAATTTCAGTACTAGGTAACAACACGGTTGAAAAGGGCGAGAAGTTTGAGTACTTTATTGAGCCAGCAGGCGGTTACATTATTTCAAAGATTGTTATTGATGGGGAAGAATATGATAAAAGCTTTACCCAAGATGGATGTTATCTATCTTTTGAAGATGTTGATAGAAACCATAATGTAGAGATTACATTTGCTTTTGAAGAGTGGACTCTTAATTTCATGTGTCTAGACGATACCACTGGAACACAGGTTTTATATAAACAAGTTAGTGTTACAATAAATTCAGCAGTTAATTTAAACAATGCCGAATATGGTGGGGAAAACAACAAGCTATGGTATACTATTGACACTACTCAAGGGGCTGAAACTCGCGTCGTTTACCTATGCAATGGTAAATCTGACCCAGACCAAGAAGCAGACGCTGGCTATGAAGCAAATATGTTGTTTGTTAGAAAGAACAATTTGGAGGTTTACTCTACTTTAACAAAAACTCAGTTAGACGAACTATTAGGCGTTACAGCTTAAATATTTAAAACATAGTAAAAACTTTGGCACAAACTGTTGCCGAAGTTTTTTAATTTTTTGTTGAAACTTTTCAATTGTTTTTATATAATAAAGTTAGGGGATAGATTTATGAAACTAGAGGAAATAAAGGGGCAAATAGAACCTTTTTATAGCAAGTATGCGGGCTATACAATAGAAGTTAAGAATGCGGTGAAGAACAAGCCGTATGTTATGGGCTTGGGGGCAAACACTTTTATTATTGGCGATGATGAAACTACCTTTATGATAGATGCCTATGCTTCAAGAAATTCCTTTAGGTTGCCTATAAAATTTTCAAAATATCAGGCATTACTTGCAGATATAGAAAGTAAAGAGGACAAGGTAAATGAATTATATAAATCTATCTCGCGGCCTAAAATCAGCCATATTATATGCACACATAATCATTTTGACCACGTTTTAGATATTAAAAGTTTTTACGATATAGTAGAAAAAGAAACGGGCGTAAAGTTAACAGTTGTTGGCACTTTGTCGGCTGTGAACACTGCCCTTGGCTATAATATACCAAAAGAACAAACAGTTGTGGTTGAGAGGAAAAAGAAAGACTATGACTTTATTACAATAGGCAAATTCAAGATCACTTTCTTACCAGGAAAACACCTTAAGTTGTTTGCACTTTATAGGTCAACCTATCAAAAAACACCACTAAAAAGGAAGGGCTTTATAATTGCCTATAAAGAAGGTGGTGTGCTTGATTTGTTAATAGAGCATGAAGGGATGAAACCCCTGCTTGTAACTTCATCTTTTGGGTTGGGAGAGTATCATTTAAAAACGGTGGGAACAGTTTTTCAGGCTATTGGCGGGGCGAGAAGAGTTTCAAAAAAAGATAAACTTGCCATTCTTAAAAGAAATGTAATAGAAAGCGAGGCACAAATAGTTTATTGCACTCACTATGATAATTTTTTAAAAGACTATAAAGAGGGATTACATTTTATGGAAGTAAATCACTCAATTATAGATTTATTCCGCAGGGAGGCACCAAATAAAGAAATAGGCCTTATAAAATACTTTGAAAAAATACAATTATAAAAAACAGCCAAATCGGCTGTTTTTTAAAACCCTATAAGTTGAATCACATAACCTGTGATAATTCCAATTAAAAGCATGGTGCTCAAAATAGCAAAGTTTTCTTTGACATTTTTATTTTGTTTGAATAAAACAACAAATGCTATTCCAGCGTTAACAATCAGCCCTGCCATGCAAGCTCCAAAACCAATGCCGCCCATCGCGTATAGTTCGGTTATAACAACCGAGCTTGCGCAGTTTGGAATTAGCCCAATAACGCTTGCAATCAGTGGAGCAAAGGCTTTGCTACTAGACAGAAAGATTATTAAATTATCAGTTCCAATAAGTTCTACAATTCCGCCCATTATCAAATTTACAATAAGTATAAAAGCAAATATTTTTAAGGTGTGAATAAGAGGGTGCAGCAAAAACTTCTTTGCCTTAGCCCCTTTGCTATTTAAATCTATATCGTGCCCGCAACAGCCTTTATGGTGGCTATCATGAGTATCGCATTCTTTATCACTATTAGGCTCCTCATGGCTATGCTCTTTACAATTATGTTCATGTTCTTTTAGCGAAGTGCCTAAATTGTCTTCTTTTTCCGTTTCAACGGGTGTTATTATTTCTTTTGTGGTTGAATTTTGAAGAGCTTTGGTGCTTTGCTTTTCTTCTTTATTTTCGCTTTCAGTTTCTACGCCTACAGTATTAGCTTTTGCATTTTCACTGGTAAGTGTTTGACTAATTAGGTTTGATTCGCTTTCTTCAAGACGCTTATTATTGTAATTTTTAAAAATAGCGTCAACAATGTAGCCCACAGCTATTGCCAAAATAAATTTTATTAAAAGCAGTGGTAAAAGAGAAGATATCTTGTCTGGATTAGTTAAAAGAAGTGGCACCGCTTCATCACTGGTTGCTATATAAACAGCAAGAAGTGTTCCTATTTTTAACTTTTTTGATGCATATAAATCAGTTGCCACAACTGAAAACCCGCACTGAGGAACAAGTCCAAAACTTGCAGCAAAAAGAGTGCTGTATTTGCCTGTTAGCAGTTTAGAGTGTTCAAGTTTGCTTGCAGAAAAATACTCAATCACTTCTATTAGTATATAAGCAATAAATAGAAATGGGAGCAACTTGAGTGAATCAATTAAAGCGTCTAAAACAAAGTCCATAACACGCCTCTTTAAAAATATACCACAAAAACAAAAAAAATTCTAGTGAATACAGTTTGATATAATAAATTAGTGAGCAAAAATTGTCAATATTTTTCGTATTTTTAACTGTAAATAAATGTTATCATATTTAATTTACTTGATAAAATATTTATGATATAATAACAATAATTGTTCAAAAGGCCAAGGAGTTTTGTATGGACGAGAATAATGAAGATAAACCTCAAAAATATTCTTTAGTTACTGGCGAAAAAATAAAAAACAAAAGCGTTAAAAGGCTAAAAAGAGAACACAAAGCTAAGGATAAAAAAAGTCAAGTTGAAAGCAAGAAATTAGAAAAGCAAAAGAAAAAAGTAGAAAAAAAATTGTCAAACCATGCGCCTTCTGCTCAGTCGGTTACACTATCTAAAACCAATCTTGAAAGCGAGGGCGATAAACAAAGGGTAGACGAGTTTGACACTGAGCAACTAGTTGAGGGTGGCGATAATAACGGCGAGCAACAAAAAGTGTTGATCGTAAGAAAAACTGAAAAAGGCAATCCAGTTTCTTTAAAAAGAAAAGTTTTAAACTTTATCAGCTATGCGCTTGTTGGGATTATTGCTGTTTTCTTTGGATACTTTGCTGGGAACTTTTACGTGGCAAATGTTTTAAATAGGGTAGACTACAGCGCCTTTTCTGAAAGTAGTTTAAGGGATGACGGGGCTTCTGTTTATTCGCAAATTATTACCTCGGGAAGAACGCCAGATAGGTGTAGTGCTGTTGAGTTGTTTGTTGCTGGCGAATATCTATTAGGTCAGCAAAATGCATATAGGGCAGAGGTTAGAGGAGAAGTTCAACCAAGTATTGGTAGCACGCAATCTGTTTGGGGCTATAAGAGCAAGAATGGTAGCGTGTTTGAAGTAGAAAATGTTTCTAAGGGCATGCTGTCGGTTGCTGAATATTCTATTTATAATGTAGACTCTGGACTAGCAGAAATTTATTCGGCAAGCAAAATAACAAACACTTCTGCTGAATATCCAACCACGCCAACATCTGTTATGACATATGAAGAGTATAGGCAAGAGTATGGAACAAGCCCAGAATCTCCATGTGTTCCATATATTGTTTCTTCAAAAACTGTTGTAAGCGGTACAGAGAGCGTAACTAGTAGGGGCGATGGAACCTACCAAATTTCATTTGCTCTTGCAACTGATTCTTCTGTTATAAACTACATAAAACAGGTTAAGCATATGTCGGGGCTTAGAGATTATCCAACATTTAGAAGCATAATAGTTACCGCTATTATAGACTCAGATTTAAGGCTTTCTTATATTAGGTATGATGAGTCGTATACAGTTGTATACTTTGGTGTTATGGCAACCTGCGTTGCATGGCTTGAAAACACAATAACATATTAAAACTGCAAATTTAATTACTAAAAGGTTGAAAAATGGCTAAAAAATCTTGGATTTATGGTAAAAATGTGCTAATCACTGGCGTTTCTAGTGGTATTGGTTTTTATCTTTCAAAGTTTTTGTGTTTGGAACATGGCTGTAATGTTGTTGGGATAAGCAGGAATGAAGAAAGATTAAAAAAGGCAAAGGAAGATATTGATTTTAATATAGAAAAAATTAAAAAAGACGGCAAAAATTCTCCTGGAACTTTTGACTATTTAGTTAATGATGTATCGTCTATCTCTGCCTGGCAAAATATAAAAACTGCTCTTGATGGGAAGGGGTTTAAGGTTGATGTTTTAATTAACAATGCTGGTATATTTTTGCCCTTTGAAAAATTTGAAAATCAAAGTTTGGAGATGGCAAAAAGAGTTATGGAAACAAACTTTTTTGCTCATCTTTACTCATACAAAACTTTTATTCAGGACATCGAAGAAAGAAATGGAGCAATTATAAATATTGCTAGTTCTTCTGCTCTTTGCCCAGTTGTTGGAACTGCTGTGTATAGTGCAAGCAAAGCCGCCTGCAAAAATTTTACCGAGTCGCTTATTGCTGAACACAGGGGGCAGTTGTATATTGCATATGTATGCCCAGGCTATACACTAACAAATCTTTTTAGAGAAGAGAAAGAGATGAGTAAGCTTGTTCAAAGATTTTCAATGCAAGCAAGCAAAATGGCTAAAAAAATTATAAAAAGACTAGTTAAAAAAAGAAAGAGAATTGTTATAGGGCTAGACGCACATTTAATGAGTGGGCTTTATAGAATTTCTCCTAAGTTTGCCTCATGGACCGTTTCTGCGGTTTTGAAAGGCAGCCACGATGCAATGTTTAGCAAAGTTTTTATAGAAAACACTAAAAAAAGAGAGGATAAAAAGTAGCCTCTTTTTTGTTATTGGCTTAAAAAAGTTGCCCCATAAGTTTTAAGTATGTTATTATTTATTAAGTAAATAATTTTTTTGTTGGAGGACTAATATGGCGGTTAATAAAAATATTGAAGTCGCTAGCGAATATGAGAAAGTTTTAACAAAACTTGAGGACACTTTTGGTGATTGGTTTAATGGTAAAATGGAAGCTCCAACTATGACGAATAATCTTTATCCATACACGCACATGTTTTCACCAATAAAAGTAAACAAACTTGAAATTAAGAACAGGCTAGTTATGGGGCCAATGGGAAATATCAACATGGCTGATGAAACGGGCAGGCCTAGCGAAAGAATGATTTCATACTTTGAGGCTAGGGCGAAAGGTGGTGTTGGTTTAATAACCACAGGTTTAATTCCAACTACTTTTGGTATAGACCCAACTTTAATTGAGGGCGATAAACTTTCGTATTTTCCGCGTATAGATAGAAGCAGAACAAATATAACAGGGTGGCGTGATTTAGCATACAAAGTTCATAGCTACGGAACCAAGATTTTTATTCAGTTAACAGCAGGGCTTGGTAGAGTTGGTAATCCAGAGTGTTTGCTCACTCAACTAAAGCTTCCTGTTTCTGCATCATGGAATCCAAATTTCTATATCCCAGCTATACCTTGCAAAAAGCTTTCAGGGTCGGCTTGTAGGAAAATAATAAAGAAAACAGGGCAGGCTGCCATTGATGCAAAGGTTGCAGGGCTTGATGGGGTTTACCTTCATGGTCATGAGGGGTATTTGCTAGAGCAGATGACAAATCCTGCTTTCAATCGAAGAATTTTGGGTAGATACTCAAACTATCAGCAGTTTGGTATCGACATGGTAACCAAAATTCGTGAGCGTTGTGGGGCCTCTTATCCAATTATGTATAGAATTGACCTATCGCTTATGCTTAATGCCACTTATGGCGACAGGATGAAAAAAATAAAGAGCCTTAAAAAGTTTAGAGATGAGAGGCTTGTTGTAGAAACTCTAGACTATATGAAAAATCTTGTTAAGGCTGGTGTTGATATGTTTGATGTGGACCTTGGTTGTTACGACAACTGGTGGCTTCCACATCCACCTTCAAGTATGCCTTCTGGGTGTTTCTTAGAGATTGCTGAAATTGTTAAAAAGTATTTTAAAGACAACAATATAAAAAGCAATATGGGGCTCGAGGTGCCTGTTGTTGCGGTTGGTAAGCTAGGCTATCCAGACCTTGCAGAAAAGGCTTTGATAGATGAGAAGTGCGATATGATTATGCTTGCGCGCCCTCTTCTTGCAGACCCTGAGTGGCCAAATAAAGCCTATAAGGGCGACACGATGGACATTCGCCCTTGCATTGGTTGCCATGAAGCATGTATAAAAGAATTTATAGAGGGGGGGCATCCTCAGTGTGCTGTTTGCCCAACAACTACTTTTGAGTCGGGTATACTATCAGGTTTGCCTAAAGCAAGTGAAAAGAAGAAGATTGCCGTTATTGGGGCGGGACCTGCTGGTGTTGTTGCTGCAAAAACTTTGATGGAAAGGGGCCATGAGGTAACGCTTTATGAAAAGGAAAATGTTGTGGGCGGAACTCTTGTTGAAGCCTCTGTGCCTAAAATAAAGTACGAGCTTAAGAACTATGTGTCTTACCTTAATAAGCTTGTGGAAGATATGAAAGGTATGGCAGGTTTTAAACTTGTTATGGGTAAAACTGTAGATGCAGATACTCTAAAAAAGGAGAAGTTTGATGCTGTTATAACTGCAACAGGGTCTTCTCAAGTTGGTTTACCAATTAAGGGTGCGGTTCAAAAACATGTTTGCTCTGCCGTTGAAGCACTAAAAGATGTTGAAAGACTGAAAAACGCCAAAAATATTGTTATCATCGGTGGCGGAGATTCTGGATGTGAGCTTGCATATTATTGTAAATATGAGCTAAACAAGAATGTAACAATTGTAGAGATGGCGCCAACGCTCATGACCCACACATGTACGGCAAACCGTGGGCATATAATGCATTATCTAGACAAAGCAAACGTTAAATGCTACAATTGTGCAACAGTTACAGCAATAAATGAAGACAATGTAGAGATTTTGGCAAATGTAAGTAAAACAGTACCTTATCCATACACAACTTGGGAACCTGTTTTGCCAACTAATGTCCACAATCCACTTGCTAAAAAGATTAAAAACGACCCTAAGGCAGTTAGCATTGAGGCAGACTTGGTGGTTTTGGCTGCTGGAACAGTGCCAAACAATGAGCTGTTTAAAAAGCTACAAGAAGAAAGAGTTGCTCCACTTATCTATAATATAGGGGATAGCAATATCTGTGGAAAAGTGTTTACGGCGGTTAAATCTGCTTTCAATGTTGCAAGAACCATTTAGTTAAAACGAGGAAATCATGGCATTAAGAATTTACAATTCATTTTCAAAACAAAAAGAAGTTTTTAAACCTATAAATAAAGGAAGTGTGGGTATGTATGTTTGTGGACCAACGGTGTATGGTCCACCACATTTAGGGCATGCAAGAAGCTATACAAACTTTGATGTTATCTATAGGTATTTGCAATTTTTGGGTTATAAAGTTAAATATATTCAAAATATAACAGATGTTGGTCATCTTGTTGGTGATGGGGATGATGGGGAAGACAAGATTTTAAAACAAGCCCAAAAAGAGAAAGTAGATCCATATGAAATAGCCTACAAGTATGAAACGCTGTATTTTGATGCGATGGCAAAGCTAAATATTCTAAAGCCAAGCATTAGTGCAAGAGCCACGGGTTTTATTCCTGAAATGATTGAGATGGTGCAAAGCATAATTAGTAAAGGCTATGGCTATGTAACTGAAAAGGGCAATGTTTATTTTTCTGTTAGAAAATTTGCGCCTTATGGTCAGCTTTCAAACAGAACTTTAGACAGTAATAAATCTGGCGAAAGAATAGATGTTGCAGATGATAAACAGGCCCCTGAAGATTTTGCTCTTTGGAAAAAAGCCGAGGGCGGGCACATTATGAAATGGAACTCGCCTTGGGGAGAGGGTTATCCTGGTTGGCACCTTGAATGCTCTACTTTAAGCAAAAAGTTTTTGGGTAACACTTTTGATATTCATGGAGGTGGAATAGATAATATATTTCCACACCATGAATGTGAATGTGCGCAGAGTGAAGTTGCCAATGGTCAAAAGTTTGTGAATTATTTTATTCATAATAATCTTGTCACAGTTAATGGAACAAAGATGGGAAAATCTCTTGGTAACTTTATAACGCTAGAGGAACTTTTTAACGAGTTTGACCCAATGTATGTTAGATACTTTATCTTGCTTTTCCATTATAGAACACCTGTAGATTTTACTAAGAAAGCAATAAAAGAGGCTGGGGAACAGTTTGAAAAAATCAAAGACACATATTTTAAATTATATGACTTCGCAAGTGGAAAAACTAGGGCGCCAAAACATGTCGAGGTAACAAATATTTATAATAATTTCATTCAGGCTATGGATGAAGATTTCAACACCCCTCTTGCGATCTCGGAACTATTAAAAGTCAACAAACTAGCACCTAGCATACTGCAAAATTCCAGCAATGAGGCTAAAGAAATGGCGGAAGAGCTTTTGGAAGTTATGGGTAAAATGATGTTTGTTCTAGGGCTTAATTTTGAAAAAAAAGAGAGCAATATTGATAGTAAAAAAGAAGAGGTTTTACTTAATATAATTGCAGACATGCGTCAAAAATTAAGGCAAGAAAAGAATTATATGCTATCAGATTATGTTCGAGATGAACTATTAAAAAATGGAATTTCAACACAAGATAAAAAATTATAATTTATAAAAAGCTGTCAAATCTGAGTTTTTGACAGCTTTTTTAATGTTTATGTAAAGAGTTTTGCGTTTTTTACTAGTTGTTGTTAAAGCTACCTTGTATGTGAAGGTAGTTAGTGTGGTTAACACCTGGCTCTAAACCGCGAACAATAATCTCTGTACCAGTGGCATTAGGAATTGTTAAAATATTGTTGGAATCTATGTCGTATTCGCTAACATCATAGTTGTGATTATTGTCTTCTGATTCAATAAATATATTGTTAACCGTGAAGTTTTCTGGAAGTTGGTCTGTTACAATAATGCTAGTTGCATCTAGATAACCAGAGTTTTCTATGGTTAGAATATACTCTAAATCATCGCGGCATCCAACTTGTGATTTACTAGCAGTTTTTGTAATACGAAGAATAGCATCATTGCAACGAGGTAGAGTTGAAGTTGTGCTAGCACAGTATCTTTCGCAAGAGTGTTTGCAAGCAGCTTTGGCAGAAACATGAACAGTGTTTACTATTTCTAGAATTTCACTTGATATGTTTTCGTCTACTGTTGCAACATAAGTTATTGTGAAAGACTCTTCAGGCTCAAGGGTGTTTGGAACGCTGAATGTAAGAGGGCTTGTGTCCGTTGGTGCTATTTCATATGTATTGCCATTTATGCTAATTCTTGCAGAACCAGCTAAATAGGTTAATGGGGTGTCGCCAGCTTGTTCACAACCGAGGTCATCGGTAATTGTGAAGCAACGCAAGTTTCTACATCCACAATTAGTTACTGTGATAGAATAAGTAATATTTTCGCCAGCTCTAAAACATTCTTGATAACAATCTTTTTCTACTTCAAGGCAATATTCGTCTAAAACTTGAGTGTTTACAATATTTGATGTAACTGACTTAGTATCACCACTGCCTTCAAAAACGAAGGTTGCAGAGGCTTGGTTTGTAAGTGTTGTTGCCATAAAGTTTCCTCCTTTTTAATTCGATACAACTATGTTGTATCTAATATATAATATGTATAGAGGAAATATTTGGTGCAGTAAATATGTACATTCAGCCTTGTATTGTGCATTTAAAATGTTGATGTGGAAGAATTCTCAGTAAAGTTTCGGTTAACATTTAATTTATAAAACAAGCGGAATGTTTTTGTGAATTGTCAATTTTCATATTAAAATATTAAATAGCTTTTCTTGCTTCTTTTTAATTTCTTATTTCAAAATAATCTGGATGTAAAAGAAAAGTGAAAAACGAAAATTGATAAATAATAGAAGAAACAAAAAAATCCGAACCTTTTGGTTCGGATTTTTTTTATCTGGTGCAGGTGGTGGGACTTGAACCCACACGTTGTTGCCAACATCGGATTTTGAGTCCGACGCGTCTGCCAATTCCACCACACCTGCACAATATAAATACCTGTCTCTTATACACATCTGACGCTGCCG
>ENA-OZAF01000246-OZAF01000246.1-human-gut-metagenome-genome-assembly--contig:-NODE-246-length-25306-cov-8.358283_pt1 | contig 25306 bp, 18 predicted proteins | sample MGYA00244207_ERZ653498 | MGnify/ENA primary metagenome ERZ653498 (study PRJEB26926, sample SAMN06165156) | human gut metagenome | biome: ENVO:00009003; feature: ENVO:2100002; material: ENVO:00002003... | reverse complement strand
TATTTTAACAAATTAAAATTAAGCCTTTCCGCTTTCTCTTAGGTAACTTGCAGTTTCTAAACTTAGTGTAAGTATTTTTTTTGCACACTTTACACACACAACTCAACCTTTTCTAGGGCGAAGGCAAGTTGGTGTAGGAAAGATACAAAAATTTGCTTAAACGCCTATTTACTTAATGCATTTTCTAGGGCATAGTTTGCCACTATAAGCAGAAAATAAAAATTTGCTTAAACAGCTATTTACTTAATACACTTTCTAGGGCATAGTTTGCCACTATAAGCAGAAAATAAAAAAATTACAGCAGGGAGTTTTCGTCGAAGCTCAAGCTTGGCTTTGGGTTGGCTTAAACTATAACCCAACCCTTTGGCTATCGCTTGGCTTCTCCTCTCCCCATAAAACTTTCGTTTTTCGGGGACCCCTAAAAATAAATACTTACTGAGATTTTTGTAGTTTCTAAACTTAGAGCAGTAAAATTCACTCATCTCACTTTCTAGGGCATAGTTTGCTACTATAAGCAGAAAATAAAAATTGCTTAAACGGCTATTTACTTAATACACTTTCTAGGGCGAAGTTTATGTATGTAAGAAGAAACCAAAAAAAATTCAGGCTGGCTCGTTCGTCAAAGTTCGGCTTCATTTTTTGCTTGTTTTAAATAATTTAAAACTTCGCTTTTAATTCGCCGACTTCTCCTCTCCCCACAAAACTTCCGTTTTGTGGGGACCCCAATATTACGACTGTCTGTCTGAATTTTTGCGAGAATAGCACTTAGATGCGTAAAATTCATTTCTACCAACTCCTCAAAGGAATAGACGGCGAAGTTTGCCGCTATAAGCAGAAAATAAAAAATTCCCGGCAGGGAGTTTATTTTCATAAATGACCTACTGGGAATTTTGAAATTTTCGAACTTAGAGTGGTAAAATTTGCCGTCTATTCGGCGCGGAGAGCCACCACAGGATCCCTCCTCGCCGCACTCATTGATGGGAAAAGCCCCGAAATCAAGGTTAAAATCACGCTAACGCAAACCATTATTATAGCGTAATACCATGGGAAAATAGCGATAGTTGTAACCATTGTTAAAGAACTTATAATTAAGTTTGCAACCCAGGATAGTAGATAGGTAACAGCAATGCCTATTAAGCCAGAACCAAGACCTATAATATATGTTTCCGCATTAAACAAATGCGCAACATCTCTTTTTCTTCCACCAAGCGAACGAATAACACCAATTTCCTTGGTCCTTTCCACAACTGAAACATAGGTTATTATTGCTATCATAACGCAAGAAACCACTAGTGAAAGCGCCGTAAACCCAATTAGTGCGTAGGTAACGATATCTATTAGGTTGTTTACCATAGAAATTATAAGCGAGATATTGTCGGTGTAGGTAATATCGTCACGCTCAGTTGCAGGAATGGTAACACCATTAACCACAATATCCTCGTCTGAATTCCATTTGTCTAGGTAATCTAGAACAAACTCTTTTTGCTCAAAATCTACTGGATAAACTTTAATTTGATAAGCTATATCCACTCCACCAACATTTTGGGCGGTTAGCGTGTAGTATTCTTGCATGTTAAAGCCAATTGTGCCAAGTAAAGAACTCATAACATTTGCAGAGCCCACATAACCAGTTGCTTGATGCCTTTCCCCGTTGTATACATATGAATATGTGTATGTTATACCAGTGTCCATACCGTTATAGTTCATACTTGTTATAGATTTGCCATCTAGCGCGTTTAAGTAGGTTGCAATTTGCGAATGCATGTTGTTTTCAATTATGTAGTTAGTTAACGCATCAGTATAATAGAATCCGCTAGACAAACAACCATAAGCTATAGATTCTTTAGGCTCTAGTATACCAACAACTTTAAGCTCAAGCCCGCCTGTTAGCCCATCTGAACTTGGACTATATGAGAATGGTTTATACATGTCTCCAGTGGCGGTAAACACTGTGTCATTTGGATAATAAACAAAAGATTTCCCTAAAAGTTCTTCATAGGTAAAAGTTGTTTTGTCTAGGTCCGTCTGATAATTATTCTCATCGTCCGCAGCTCTATATATTATGTTTAAAAACTCGTCTTGAGAATAATAACCAAGCTGGGTTAAAAGCAGATCGGTAAGTTCACGGTCTTGACTTACAACGATCATAACCTCATTGACCTCGCTTGCAATTTTACCGCTTAAAACATTATATTGTGATAAAACATAGTCTTCATCGCCAGGAGCCTGCATAAATGACTGGCTTAGGCTAGTTATATAGCCAGCATAATTTGCATAGTCTGTTTCTTTTAAAACAGAGGTGTATATGCTCTTTATCGTGCTAAGCGATAAGTTTTGCTCGGTTCCACCCTTTTCTTCATAAAACGATGTGTATATATTATTGGTAACATCAAGCCCATAATCTAAGAATATTGTCGCAACATATTCCTCTGGCATTGCTTGGATGAAGTCGATATATTCTTGAGTTATAGTGTTATTTATTGTAAATGAACTAGAATCCCCCGACCTTTGAACAAGCGATTCAATAACCGAATCTACATTAACAATACCGTTTTCCTTTAAAACTGTTTGCTGCTCGCCAATAGAAGTAGCAGAAAGCAGAGCGTTAAGGTCGGTTGCCGTTTGACTAATAGTTATTGGGTTGCCTGAAAGCATGTCATTTTGCAAGTCGCTGATGTAGGTTCTAACGCCAAACGAAATAGACAAAACAAGCGAAACACCAATAATTCCTATTGCCCCAGCAATACTTGTCATGATTGTTCTGCCACGCTTTGAGAATAGGTTTTGAGCAGACAGCTTAAAAGCAGTCCAAAAGCTCATTTTTGCCTTTTCTTTTGGCTCTTTCTTCTTTTCATTTTTCTTCTTCTTGCCAGCATCTAACTTTGCTCGTTTTTCTTCTTCTTGCTTTTCTTGCTCTTGCTTTTCTTTAGCAAGCTGTTCAACTTCCTTTATTTCTTCTTCCTTAGAAAAAGGGTTACTGTCGCCCACAACTTCTCCATCAAGAAGATTTATAATACGCGTTGAATACTGTTCTGCCAGCTTGGCGTTGTGGGTAACCATAATAACAAGCCTATCATTTGCTATTTCTTTTATAATCTCCATGATTTGAATAGAGGTTGTGGTGTCAAGAGCACCTGTTGGTTCATCGGCAAGCAAAATTTCAGGGTCGTTCACTATTGCCCTTGCTATTGCAACTCTTTGGCATTGCCCGCCTGAAAGCTGGTTTGGCTTCTTGTTGTACTGACCTTCAAGCCCAACTTTATCAAGAGCTTTCTTCGCCTTTTTTATCCTTTCATTCTTGCTCACGCCCGCAATTGTTAAAGCAAGCTCAACATTTCCTAGTATTGTTTGGTGAGGAATTAAATTATAGCTTTGAAAAATAAAACCAACCCTATGGTTTCTATAAACATCCCAATCTCCATCTTTAAATTCTTTAGTGCTTCTTCCATTTATAAACAAGTCACCAGCAGAATATTTATCTAGCCCACCAATAATGTTTAAAAGCGTGGTTTTACCACAGCCCGATGGCCCAAGAACTGATACAAATTCATTTTTTCTAAAAGATAAACTCACGCCTTTTAATGCATGAACAACTGTGTCTGCAACTTTATAGTCTTTACAAATTTTATGAAGACTTAACATGATTTACCTCCTCTTTTGCGTATCAACATTATACACACATTTTTTCAACAAAGCAACCACTTGCCAGCAATTTTGTTAGATGCCTAACATTTTATAAGATTTGTATAAATTTTAAAAATTATGATTTTTTCCTCTGCATTTTATGCGCTTTTAAATTAAATAATCAGGTATATTTTGATGCAAAGCTGTGCGTTTTATGCTATAGTGGTAGCATAGGAGAAAAATATGAAAGAAACAGAAATAACCGTTCAAGTTCTTATGCCACTAGCCCTTGCAATCAATAAGCTTGAAGAAAAAGGCTACACATTAGAAGAAAAATATACTTTGAGCGATAGATACTTCACGCATTTTTCAAATGAAGAAATATCAACCATTTCCTACGAGAAGCTAATTAAAAACAGTTTGCTTATAAGAACAATAACAAGCAATAATTCAAGCTATTCACAACTAACCTACAAAAATAAGGAATATAACACTAACCGCGAAGTCATTAGTGAACAAAAATATGTTTGCAAAATAGAAAGCGAAGAAAGTGCATATAATATTTTAAGCAGTATGGGGTTAAATAGTTATTTAACCGTTAATCAAAAATTATGGATATTTAAAAAGAACAAAACGCACTTTTCCCTTCAAGAGGTTGAAAATCTTGGTTTGTTTATAGAAATTGAACAGCAAAACGGCATGGAAAATCTTAGCAGTGAAGAAAAGGTTCAAAAACTAATAGAAATAGCAAACAGTCTTAATTTAAAGCTTGGCAACAGCTATTCATGCAAGAAAGTTGAGATGCTACTTAAAAAATAGTCAAATAATAAGCATTACTGTAGCATAATTAACTTATAATAAAATAAAAATTCCCAGCAGGGAGTTTTCGTCGAAGCTCAAGCTTAGCTTTTGGTTGGCTTGAATATTGCAACCCAACCCCTGCCCATCGCTTGGCTTCTCCTCTCCCCACAAAACCTTCGTTTTGCGGGGACCCCTAAAAAATGGATAACCTAGTGAGAATTTTGAAATTTTCGAACTCAGAGTGGTAAAATATTGTCTAAAATTTTTTAGGGCATAGGCAAGCGTATATAAGAAGAAAACAAAAAAAATACCAGGCGGGTCCGTATTTACATACGACTACCCGTCTGGATTTTTTTGAGAATCGAACTTAGAGTGGTAAAATATGCCCTAAAAAACTATTTGATAATCTTAGATACAACCCCAGACCCAACAGTTCTACCACCTTCACGAATAGCGAAACGAAGACCTTCTTCGATAGCGATAGGTGAAATTAGTTTAACTGTCATTCTAGTGTTATCACCAGGCATAACCATTTCAACGCCTTCTGGTAATTGAATAGAACCAGTAACGTCAGTAGTTCTAATATAGAACTGAGGACGATAGTTGTTGAAGAATGGAGTGTGGCGACCACCCTCATCCTTAGTTAGAACGTATACTTCTGCAGTAAATTCTGTGTGAGGATGAATAGTTCCTGGTTTGCAAAGAACCTGACCTCTTTCAACATCAGTTCTTTGAATACCACGAAGAAGAACACCAATGTTGTAACCAGCGATAGCTTCATCTACAGTCTTTTTGAACATTTCGATACCAGTAACAACTGTTGAAGTTGGTTTCTCGGTTAAACCGCAGATTTCAACTGTATCGTTAAGTTTTAAAGCACCTCTTTCTACTCTACCAGTAACAACTGTACCACGACCAGTGATTGTGAATACGTCTTCAATTGGCATTAGGAATGGTTTATCAGTATCACGTGGAGGCAATGGAATGAATGTATCAACAGCATCCATAAGCTCACCAATAGCCTTAAGTGCTGGAGAATCCCAATCACCTTTCTGAGCTGCTTCAATAGCTTGAAGTGCAGAACCACGGATAATAGGAGTGTCATCTCCTGGGAAACCATATTGGTTAAGAAGCTCTCTGATTTCCATTTCAACTAGATCAGCTAGCTCTTCATCGCCACCAAGTTGGTCCATCTTGTTCATGAAAACAACAATTCTAGGAACACCAACCTGACGAGCAAGTAGGATATGCTCACGAGTTTGTGGCATAGGACCATCAGTAGCAGCAACAACTAGGATAGCACCATCCATTTGTGCAGCACCTGTGATCATGTTTTTAACATAGTCTGCGTGTCCTGGGCAGTCTACGTGTGCGTAGTGACGATTTTCAGTTTCGTACTCTACGTGTGCGGTATTTATTGTAATACCTCTTGCCTTCTCTTCTGGAGCTGAGTCAATTTGGTCATAGCTTTTAACTTCGGTTCCGAAGATATGAGCTTGACGCATAGTGATAGCAGCAGTAAGAGTTGTTTTGCCGTGGTCAACGTGGCCGATTGTACCAATGTTAACGTGAGGCTTTTTTGCTTCGTATTTAGCTTTTGCCATTTTTTATCTCCTTTTATATTTTATTTTTTTATTGGCTATACTTAGTTTTTATTGCGTTCACCGATAATTTTTTCGGTAACGTTTCTAGGCACTTCTGCATAGTGTGAAGGCTCCATATTAAAGTCACCAAGGCCTTGAGTTTTGCTTCGAAGGTCGGAAATATATCCAAACATCTCTGCAAGAGGAACTTGTGCATTTATTACTTGACTTCCAGCACTAGAAGTTGTACCTAACAAATTACCACGACGCTTTGAAATATCGCCCATAACATCACCAAGATATTGGTCTGGAACAGTTATTTCAACGTTCATGATTGGCTCAAGAAGGACACTATCGCCTTTCTTGAAAGCATCTTTAAATGCAAGCGAACCTGCAATTTTAAATGCCATTTCAGAAGAGTCTACCTCATGGTATGAACCATCAATAAGTGTTGCCCTAAAGTCTACAGCTTCGTAGCCTGCAAGCACACCACTCTTGGCAGCCTCTTGAATACCTTTATCTACAGCAGGAACATATTCCTTTGGAACCGAACCACCAACGGTTTTATCCACAAATTCATAGCCCTTACCTGGCTCTAGTGGCTCAAACTCTACGATTGCGTGACCGTACTGACCTTTACCACCAGATTGTTTTATGTACTTTCCTTCACTTGTTACTTTCTTCTTTATAGTTTCACGGTATGCAACTTGAGGAGCACCAACATTACATTCAACTTTGTATTCACGCTTCATACGGTCTACAATAATGTCTAGATGAAGCTCACCCATACCAGAAATGATAGTTTGACCAGTTTCAGTGTTGGTTTCTCTTCTAAAACTTGGGTCTTCTTCGGCAAGCTTAGCAAGAGCGTTTGCCATCTTTTCCTGGTCGGCCTTGGTTTTAGGTTCAACTGCAACCGAGATAACAGGCTCTGGGAAATCCATAGATTCTAGAATTATAGGATGCTTTTCATCGCAAAGAGTATCGCCTGTCATAGTGTCTTTAAGACCAACTATAGCTATAATATCTCCTGCATATGCTTCCTGCTCTTCTGCTCTCGCGTTGGCGTGCATTCTAACAAGCCTACCAACTCTTTCTCTCTCCCCTTTGTTTGAGTTATAAACATAAGAACCAGAAGTTATTTTACCACTATAAATTCTAAAGAATGTTAAAGTTCCAAATGGATCTTTTGCAATTTTGAACGCAAGACCAGCAAGTGGCTCGTTATCGTCTGTTTTCCTAAATGCCTCTTTGCCATCCATATCAACACCCTTAACTGGTGGAATATCAATAGGGCTTGGCAAGTAGTCGATAACTGCATCTAGTAGCTTTTGAACACCCTTATTCCTTAATGATGAACCACATAGAATAGGTGTTATAACCAAATCAATAGTTGCTTTTCTTAAAGCTTTCTTAACTTCCTCAGTAGTGAAAGATTCTCCCGCAAAGAACTTCTCTAATAGAGCATCATCTGTTTCAGCAATAGCTTCAATCATCTTGTTATGATACTCTTCTGCTAGCTCTTTCATGTCTGCAGGAATTTCCCTTGTTTCCATATTTTCGCCCTTATCGTCTAGATAATAAACAGCGTCCATCTCAACAAGGTCTATAATGCCTTCAAATGTTTCAGCTCTACCTATAGGCAATTGAATAGGCACAGCATTGGCTTTCAATTTTTCACGAATAGATGTAACAACATTGAAGAAATCTGCACCCATATTGTCCATCTTATTTATAAAAGCAATTCTAGGAACATGATATTTATTTGCTTGATTCCAAACTTTTCTAGACTGAGCCTGAACACCTTCTTTCGCAGTGAAAACCTCAATTGCACCATCAAGAACTTTAAGGCTTCTTTCAACTTCAATAGTAAAGTCTACGTGGCCTGGAGTGTCAATAATGTTGATTTTATGGTTTTTCCACTTTGTGGTGGTGGCAGCAGAAGTGATTGTTATACCACGCTCTTGCTCTTGAGCCATCCAGTCCATAGTAGCTTGACCATCATGAACTTCACCAATTTTATGGCTTTTACCAGTGTAGTAAAGTATACGCTCAGTTGTTGTTGTTTTACCAGCATCAATATGAGCCATAATACCAATATTTCTCATTTTGCTTAGTTCATAATCTCTTGGCATAGTATTCTCCTAAATTAGTGCTGTAATGATTTCCAATCTCTTTAGGAACATTACAATAATTATTATATTTCATTTTAAAAATTTTTCCAAATGTTTTAAACACATTTTAGCATTTATTTCCGCCTTTTTACAGCAAGCCTTATGCGTTTGCAAGGCCAAGCCCCACGAATTTACAACGAGTTTACTTAGCGTAAATAAGTTATAAATTTGCGAGCCAGTAAACGCAGTGCAAAATGTGCTTATGACCCTAAAAATTACCAGCGGTAACTAGCAAACGCCTTATTAGCCTCAGCCATTCTATGCACTTCTTCTTTCTTCTTAAATGCTCCACCTGCACTGTTGTAGGCATCCATAAGTTCGCCAGCTAGGCGATTTGCCATAGTTCTTTCAGAACGCTTTCTAGCATAGCTAACAAGCCAACGAATTGCAAGTGTTTGACGGCGCTCAGCACGAATTTCAACTGGAACTTGGTAGGTTGAACCACCAACTCTTCTAGCCTTAACTTCCAAAACAGGCTTAATGTTTTCCATGGCTTGATTAAATAAAGCCATAGGTTCAACGCCTAGTTTAGAAGAAGCAGTGTTAAAAGCGTCATACACAATAGTTTGAGCGATTGTTCTTTTACCATCAAGCATAACTTGATTTATAAGTTTAGTTACAACCTTAGAGCCATAAACTGGGTCTGGAAGAACATCACGAACAACCGCAGAATTTCTTCTTGACATTTTAATAATTTCCTCCTTTTTAATTACTTAGGACGCTTAGCGCCATATTTACTTCTTGCTTGCTTGCGGTCTTTAACACCTGCAGTATCAAGGGTACCGCGGATGATATGATAACGCACACCAGGAAGGTCTTTAACACGACCACCACGGATAAGAACAACTGAGTGTTCCTGCAAGTTATGACCAATACCAGGGATATAAACAGTTCCCTCCATGCCATTGCTAGCAAGCTTAACTCTTGCAATTTTTCTTAACGCTGAGTTAGGCTTTTTAGGAGAGGTTGTTGTTACCGACAAACAAACGCCACGCTTTTGAGGGCATTCTTCCAAAATTGGAGATTTTGCCTTAGTGGTTTGTTTCTCTCTACCCTTACCATGTCTTATTAACTGGTTAATGGTTGGCATAATTCTACCTCCTACAAAAAATAAATGAATTTCGCTACTTGCACCCTTAGAGGAAATTCTTGGAAACTTTTTCGCCAATTTCAAGCACACCACCACTTAAAAAAGAGCAAAAAAATAGCCAAACATGACATTCATGCACGGCTATTTTAACTTATTTTATAAATTAAGTCAATAGTTTTAAACAAACTTTTCAAATCACATTCAATCGCGCCTTTTTTCACAAACAAAGCCACATTATCTAAAAAATTTTATTGTTTTTCACATAACCTATTTTATAGTCTAACTTACGAATTTTGCCAAGAATTGGAGCATATTCCATTGGAAGCGCCTGCTCAATTTTGGCTAAGATTGCCTTAGCTTCTTTTTTACTTAAATTATAAGTAAAATTATAGCCTAGTTTTTCAATATCTACCCCCAAAAGTTCGCCATATTCCTTTAGCTTGTTATACTCACACTTAGATTTATACTCATCTATTGCAAACATAGCAAGTTCTAAGCTTTTTTCATCGGTGGCGATGTTTGAATGCTTTGTTAGTTTATAAATCTTCTTTTTAAGTTTCTTAGGCAACACATTTATAATAGCCTCAAAAGTTAAATTTGTTTTATCACTAGAGGCATCATCAAGCACCTGAATAATATAACTAACGCTTTCCACGCCCGAAATTTTTTCGTTATATTCGTAGTTTGTGTAACCCTCGTCTACATTAACAACTTCAAAACCCACCTTTGTGGCGAGCTCGTGCAACATACTTCTCATAACTATCTACTATCTCCAAAAGATATTAAAATAAAACCGCTAAAGGCAATGTTTTTGTTTTCCTTAGCGGTTGTTATTTTGATTATTTACCACCTGCGCCAGGCTCTTCAGCCTCGGCATTGCTAGTTACCAAGTGTGCGTTTATTCGCTTGTTTGAAGCATACCTGTTTAGGCTTTCGAGAAAACCCTCCACACTGTTTTTCACACCATTTCTAACATTAACATCAACCTTCATGTCGTAAGCCGCTTTGTCATACAAAGCCACATTGTTTTCTACTCGCTTTGTCACAACATTTATAACGCTTTCTGGAAGTTCTTTATGTTTTTCTAGTACAGCAGCATAAACTCTTTGATAAACATCTCTTTCAGAAGCCTTGCCTTCCACATATGGCATAAGATATTCCCGCACATTTAATAGGTTAGATTTACAAAGGTTTGTTATGTTGTTAACAAATTCTTCCCTGCTCATTCCACGAGTGGTTACAAACGCGTTTCTTTTGCCATCGCCAAAGTGAATATAATCCACACCTTTCGAGCTTACTTTGCTTTCTGGATACATCACAGAAACCAATGCTAGGCTTGAAACCACTTCTTGCCTTTCAAGGTCTACAGGGTTGTTGATTCTATAAAGTGACATAAACTAATCCTCCGAATTGTATAGGTATTTTTGAACAAAATTTTTATACTCCTCTTCTTCTTTTGTAAGCTTAAGTTTATCATCAACCTCGGCATCGGCAAGCAAAACTATTCGCTTAGGATTTAGTTTCTCAGTGTCTTCATAAGTAGAAGCGTTGGGAATTTGAGAGTTCATTTTTCCAGCAAACTCTAAGTATGCCTTCAAAAAGTCTTCCGCTTCTAAATACGCGTCTTCCACTGTGTCGCCGCTAGCCACAATGTCTAGATCTGGAAAAAGTACGGTATAACTTTTGTTCTCTGCGTCTGTAAAGAGAATTACTGGATATAAGTATTTTTTCATAAACTATCTCACCCCTTAGCTATTTAAGATAATTGTAACAAATACTTAAAAAAATGTAAAATGTTTTTAATTAGTAATTTCTCTTTAAATTTTTACATGTGGACATTAAATTTAACTTAGCATTTTCCTTGCGTCCACAAACTTATTTTAGCATAAAAGCGCACCTTTGTAAATACCCTTTTGAAAAATAAAAACTCCTTTTTTATAACAAAAAAAGATTGGGGAAAACCCCAACCTTAACCTGTTTAAAACAAACTAAACAGCAAATTTTAAAACAATTTTAGCGTATGCACCAGTGGCAGTTATTTTATACTGCCCTGCATGAGTTCCAGAGTCTATTGTTGTGTTCTCCTCTAAAAGCTCATCCCCTGCATAAAGCTTTGCTTTTGTTCCCTTAGTAGACCTTAAGTAGTAGTCTACATACGCATATGAATTACATGTTGCATCAATATTTAGCGCTTTACATTTTGAGCCAACGCTAACATTTACATTGCCAGAAACGCGAGCGAAAGTTAAATTACAAGCACCATTTGCATAAGCCTTAACCTCGCCCTGCAATCCAGTTGCCGTTAAAGCCCTTCCTGCATGAACATAAATTTTTGTACTGCTTAAATTATTTAAAGTAACCGCATTGCTAGTGCTCTCTAAATAAACCTCGCCCACTGCGTTGCTAACATCAATTGTTCCAGTGGTGGTTCTAACAGTTGGGTTGCTTATTGTTCCATTCGTTCCAAGATAAACTTTTCCGTTTCTACCATTAACAACTATACTTGAGCTAACGCTTTCAACTGTAACCTTCCCTATGTTCGCACTAATAACTATTGCCCTTGCCGTTCCTATTGTAACCTTGCCTCTATCGGTAGTTATCTCGCCATCATACATATTGGTTATAGTAACTGAACCTGAAGTTGATTTTATTTCAAGCTTGTTTGTAGCTGCACTTGAGCCAACATTCCCAAGCTCAGTATCGCCACTTCGTGTTGTTATAGAAACGGCGCCACTAACCCTGTTTCTACCCTCGCCGTAATTTCTAATCGAACCAGAATTGGTTGTGGCAGTTAGGTTTCTGCAAGAAACAAACCTAATATCTCCACCCTTGGTTTCAGCAACAATATCTCCTGCTAACCCTTTAGTTATATTTATGTTGCTAGAAGTAGATTTTAAATCTACATTTGTGCAGGTAACTTTATCGTCTAAAGTTATAGTTCTATCGGTGTGATACTTGAAATTAGTAGTGCTTATAGCTCCGTTAATGGTTAAAGCCTCGCTAGAAACAAAACTAAAGTTAGAACAAGTTATATAGCCATCAACAAGCAAAGTAGAACTATTGCTTGTAACATAAATATCTTTATGAGCATCAATGCCCGCTCTTAAGGTTAACACTAGCTCATAGTCTGACGTCATCTTCTCGGCATACACCCAAGGCACAAGTTCGGTTGTTTTAATTCTTAGGTTGCCACTAGCATCCACAGCGCACTCTACTGAAGCTTTTTCACTGTCTGTTCTTGTGAAGCCAACAAATTCTTGCTGAAAGTATAAACTCGTGGTGTTATAGTCGCTATATTTAATAGTTATAGGAACGCCATATGTTTCTATATAAATATCGCCAGAAAAACTTGTTAGATTTTGCAATGGCTCATCTACCTTGCTTGTTCCTGCGCCAACATAGCGAATACCAAAAATCTCGGTTCCTGGCGCTAAAAATAAAATTAGTGCACTGCCAAAAACAAACAACAGCCCACAGAATATTATAACAATAAACACCCCAAGTATTTTCTTTGCCATATTCTCTCTCCAATATGTGATAGTTATAGTATAACATTAGTTTTTTCTTTTGGCAAGAATAATATTTTAATACAAAAAAGAGAGCGTTGCTCTCTTTTAAAAATTGTGCTTATTTATCTTCATTTATAATCTTATCTCGAAGTTTGTTATACTCTTCATCACTTAAAGCTCCAGCCTCTTTAAGTTCTTTTATTTTAGCTAGTCTTTGACTCATTTTATCAAGTTTGCCAGCATTAAGCTCGTTTGGGTTATCATCAACAACCGCCGCCTCTTTCTTTTCCGCCTCTTTGCCCATAACTTTATTTCTAAGCACAGTAAACTCTTCGTCTGTTATGGCACCAGTGTCTTTTAGGTCTTTAAGTTTTTGAAGCCTTAACTGCATTTTTTCAATATTTTCTAGAGAATATTTATCCTCTTCTGCAACAAAAGGAGTGTTTATGTTAACTTGTTTTCCGTCGCTAGTAGTCCAAACCGCTCTGCTTTCTGCCGATTGCCTTTGCTTGTTTTGAACAACCAAAAGCCCCGCCAAAGCAAGACCACCAACAAGCGCCCCACCAAAGATAAAGGAAACAATAACCCATGCCAAACACTTTCCGTAGTTTTGCTCTGCCTCTGCATCTGTTTGGTTTGAATACTTAACAAAGAAGCAAGCCTCAACAAGCATAACCACAGCCACAACAAACAATAAACCAAAATACAAGCCGAAAAGCGAGCCTATCATAAGAGCCTGCTCTTCTGCCATAGCAGCATCATACCCCTGCTCAATAAGCGAATCATACACCATGTTTACAAACACACCATTTAATGACATGCTTAAAATCATAATCGCGCCCAAAATAAAAAACGCTGAAAACACAAACAAAAGAATATAAACCGCCACATAAAATTTGTTTGTTACTTTTTTTTCGTTAAGATTATCCTGTTCCATATTTTCTCCTTGCTTTAGTAAATTATATATAATTTTTGCTTCAAAGTATACCCTTTTAATCTTTTTTATCTAAAATTTCTGCTTTCATTTCTTCAAACTCCTCGCCAGATATAAGCCCTTCGCTTTGCAGCTTAGCAAGACCGTCTAATTTCTTTAAAGTGTCCTCCAAATTTTCCTTTTTGTTTACATTTACAGCCCCTTTAGTTTCAACAATGTCCTCCGCACTAGGCTCTGCCACACCTCTAATCCCAGCAACAATTTTTAGTATGCTGATAATAATTAAAATAAAGAAAGAAAATAAAATTATAACGCCAGAGAAATAGTAAAACAAAGCAAAAGTGAACAGCGCTAGAATAGCCAATATAAGTTCTACCACGCCCATGGCGATATATGAACCCAAAAAGTTGTTATAAACCTCTTCATCTGCCTTAGAAACTCTTAAAGATATTATACCATCAACAACAAAAACCACCGATAAGGTAAATGTAACAACAATTGTTAAAACTGCAGAAGATGTGTCGAAACTATTAAGAGAACCCAAAAAATGCGCAAGGGTTGCCATACTTGTAATGAACAGCACCACAGCTAGCACAATCTCAATAATGCTTGAAACAAATGCAATAACCTTTTTATTTATCATAACATTTCTTTAAAAAATATTGCCAAATTAAATAACAAAATTCAATATTCTTCCTGGCACATAAATAACTTTTTTGATAGGTTTTGTTAAAAATTTAGAAATCTCTAAATTTTCTTTTGCCTTTTTAACAACCTCTTCTTCACTTGCAGTTTTGCTAACAAGTATTGTTCCCCTAACCTTGCCAAGAACTTGAACAGGCAGTTCTACTTCATTTTTAACAAGCTTTTCAGGGTCAAAGGTTGGCCAGCTTTCGTAAGCAATTGTGCCTCTATGCCCAAGTTTTTGCCAAAGCTCTTCAGTTATAAACGGACAAATTGGGTTCAGAAGCTTCACAAACCCCTCGGCATACTCTTTTGGGAAAATATCTTCTTTAGCCACAGCATTTAAAAATATCATCATCTGCGAAATTGCCGTGTTAAAGTTTAGACTTTCAAAGTCTAGAGTAACTTTTTTAACAGTTTCATTGTAAACAACTTCTAGGTTTTTGTTTTCCTTGTCGCAAATATTTTTCTCATTAAAGGTTCTAAAAACTCTATCTAGAAATCTTCTAGAAGCCAAAACGCCCTTATCGTCCCAAGGCTTACTCATTTCAAGCGGTCCCATAAACATTTCATAAAGCCTTAGTGTGTCTGCCCCATACTTTTTAACAACATCATTAGGGTCTACCACAAACTCAGGGTAACGCTTGCCCATTTTAATGCCATTTGCGCCAAGTATCATACCTTGATGCACTAGTTTTTTAAATGGCTCTTTAACAGGCACTAGTCCTTTATCATAAAGATAGTTGTTCCACATCCTTGAGTATAGAAGATGCCCAACAGCGTGCTCAGGTCCGCCAACATAAAGATCTACTGGCATCCAGTGCTTAAGCAACTGATAATTTGCAAATTCATTGTCGTTTTTAGGGTCGATATACCTTAGAAAATACCAGCTAGAGCCAGCGCTTCCAGGCATTGTGCTTGTTTCACGCCTTGCCTTTTTGTTATCTATAACAACATTAACCCAGTCCTCGTCTTTAGCAAGCGGACTAGAGCCGTCTTTTGCTGGCTTATAGTCGATTAGAACTGGCAAAACAAGCGGAAGTGAGCTGTCGTCAAGGGCTTTTGTTTGCCCATCTTCAAAATGGACAATAGGAATAGGTTCGCCCCAATAACGCTGGCGTGCAAATATCCACTCACGAAGCCTATAGTTCACCTTTCTTCTTGCAACGCCCTGCTTTTCAAGTTTGCTAGTTATCGCCTCTTTTGCCTCTTCCACTGTTAGCCCAGAAAATTCTTCACTGTTTATAAGCTTGCAACCCTTATTAAGATAATCTTGCTTTTCGAAGGCATGGCTTGATGTGTTGCCCCCAGAGATAACCTCAATCATTTCAATGTTATGCTCTTTGGCGTACTCAAAGTCGCGCTGGTCGTGGCTAGGAACAGCCATAACAGCCCCAGTGCCGTAGCTAGCAAGCACAAAATCTCCCAAAAAGATTGGCACTTTTTTATTGTTTACTGGGTTTATTGCCAAAATGCCTTCTAAAACGCAGCCAGTTTTTCCTTTGTTTAACTCTGTTCGCTCTAGGTCAGATTTCTTGGCAGTTTCTTCCCTATACTTTTCAACCTCTGCCCAGTTTTTAATTCTAGGTTTTAGCTCGTCAACAAGTTTATTTTCAGGCGCAATAACCATAAAAGTTATGCCGTAAATAGTTTCAATGCAGGTAGTAAATATAGAAAATTGCCCACCACCATCTATCTTAAAGTCAACCTCAACACCTGTAGACTTGCCTATCCAGTTTTTTTGCATAAGTTTAGTAGACTCGGGCCAATCAAGCCCGTCTAGCCCATCAAGCAGTTTTTCAGCATACTTTGGTATGTCTATAATCCACTGCTTCATGTTCTTTTTAACAACTGGGTACCCTCCGCGCTCGCTCTTGCCATCAACAATCTCATCGTTAGCAAGCACGCAGCCAAGTTCTTCGCACCAGTTAACTGGCATTTCAACAAGCTTTGCAAGCCCGTCTAAATAAAGCTGCTTAAAAATCCACTGCGTCCATTTATAATAGCTTGGGTCGCTTGTTGAAACCATTCTATCCCAGTCAAAAGAAAATCCAAGGTTTTTAAGTTGCCCTGTGAAATGCTCTATGTTCTTTTCCGTGAAGATGCTTGGGTTGTTCCCTGTTTCAATAGCATACTGCTCGGCAGGAAGCCCAAACGAGTCGAACCCCATAGGATGCAAAACATTGTAGCCCTGCATGCGCTTCATACGGCTAACAATGTCGGTAGCCGTGTAACCCTCGGGATGCCCAACATGTAGCCCCGCCCCAGATGGATAAGGAAACATATCTAGCGCATAAAACTTAGGTTTTGAAAAGTCCCAAACATCGGTTTTAAAGGTTTTGTTCTCTTCCCAGTATTTTTTCCACTTCTCTTCAATTTCTCTGTGATTATACTCTTGCATTATTCTTGCCTCTTTAATGTTTTACACTTGTTATACCATTTTTCTAGCAGCCTCGTCAATATTTTATTAAAACAACACCACGAAAATAAACATACTCACCCACTCCAGTTATTAAGGCTGTTATTTGCGGCTAGAAGAAAGAAACAAAAAAATTCCAGCAAAAAAACATTAGCACTAGAGGCATAAATAAAATTCAAAGAATTGGCACTAACAAACTGCATAGATAAAATTTAAAAAGATTGTACTAAGCAAGCAGAATAAATAAAATTCAAAGAATTTTTGCTCCCCTAGCCAATTTAGTTCTCTCCCTAAGTCTATAAAGCCGCAGGCTTTTGCCCCCTAGCTAAGGGCTTTGTCCTTTGAATTAGTCTTATAAAGCCGCAGGCTTTTGCTCCCCTAGCCAGGGGAGCTGGCTAGCTTGCTAGACTGAGGGGTTGTTTTGTTTCACTACCTCTCAGTCACTACCGTGACAGCTCTCCTTGCAAGGAGAGCAAAAACCATGAATGGTTTTGTTGTAAAACGGCTAAGGAAAAGAATTGCCACGCCCGACAGTAACAACGCCCAATTAACTCAGCCCCCACAATTAAGGCTGTTATTTGCGGCTAGAAGAAAGAAACAAAAAAATCTCAGCAAGGAGTTTACTTTGCGTAAATGACTTACTGAGATTTCTGTAGTTTCTGAACTTCTAGTTGTGAAGAACAGCCTTAATTCGGCGGACACCTGCAGAAGAGGCTTCCTCCTTCTTAATTTTAAACTCTCCTAAAACGCCTGTATGCTCAACATGCGGACCAGTGCAAATTTCTTTTGATGCACTGCCTATTGTGTATACCGACACTATATCTGGATACCTTTCAATAAACTGATGCTCGGCACCTGCTTTAACGGCATCTTCTTTTTTCATTTCTTCTTTTGTTACAGGGATATCTTCTTTTATCCAGCCGTTAACAATATCTTCTACTTGCTTTATCTCTTCAGGGGAAAGCTTATGGTCGCAAGCAAAGTCGAAACGAAGGCGCTCGGCTGTGATATTTGAGCCCATTTGATGCGAGCTTTCGCCAACAACCTTTTTTAGAGCAGCGTTTAAAAGATGGGTTGCCGTGTGGTATTTAGTTTCCATCTCTCCACTTGATGCCAGCCCACTTTTAGCAACAGCGCTTGTGTTTCTGGCAAGGTCTTGGTGCTCTTTAAATGCCTGCTTGAAGCCCTCTTCGTCTACCTTAAGCCCACGCTCCTTTGCCATTTCAATTGTCATTTCAATAGGAAAACCATAGGTTTCATAAAGCCTGAATGCAGATTTACCACTTATTGTTTTGTCTGCCTCGGTTTCTTTATATTCTGGGTTTGACTTTCTTAAAAACTCAACTTTTCTTTGAAGCCCTGATATAAGTTTTTCAAACTCTTTAGTTCCAGTTTCAAGCGTTTTATTAAATTTTTCTACCTCTGCCTTGATGCTAGAAATTATGTATTCTTCTTTCTCTTTCAAAAGCGGATAAGCATTTCCATAAACTTTTTCAATGTATATTTTAGAAATGTCTAGAAGCTTTAAAGGTTCTAAACCTATTTTTTTAGCGTGGCGGATGGCGCGGCGCATAATACGCCTTAAAATATACCCTGCACCAACATTGCTAGGCAAAATACCATTTACATCCCCAATAAGCATAACTGTTGTTCGCATATGGTCGGCAATAATTCGCATAGAGCGAGTTATTTCTTTATCTTCGCCATACTTAACCTTAAGCTCACTTTCCATCAAGCGCATAACATCTTCGAAAAGGTCGGTTTTATAACCATCGGTTACGCCGTTTAAAAACATGAGCAAGCGCTCAAAACCAAAGCCCGTGTCTACATTTTTATTTTTAAGTGGACGGTATTTTCCGCCATCTAGCTTTTCATACTGCATATAAACATCATTGCCAATTTCTACAAACCTTCCGCATTTGCAGTTTATATCGCACTTACCAGAGCCGCACTCTTTATCTGTTATAGGGTAGAACCACTCGTTATCTGGGCCGCAAGGCGTTCCAACAGTGCCTTCTAGCTCCCACCAGTTGTCTTCCTTACCTTGATAAAAAATATTCTCTTTTTTAATGCCAAGGTTTAAAAGCAAAGATGCGGTTTCTTCGTCGCGAGGAACACTCTCATTACCCTCAAACACGGTTGAGCAAATATTATTTTTGTCTAGCCCAAACTTCTTGGTTAAAAGCTCGAAAGTCCAAGCGGTTTTTTCTTTTTTAAAATAATCGCCAAGGCTCCAGTTGCCCATCATTTCAAAAAATGTGAAGTGGCTTTCATCGCCCACCTCATCAATATCTACTGTTCTAACGCAACCTTGAATATTGCAAAGCCTTGTTTTCCCGCTAGGGTGCTTTGCTCCAAGCAGGTATGGCATAAGCGGCTGCATGCCAGCAACATTAAACATAACGCCTGTTGTTCCATCGCCAATAAGCGAAACAGCACCAATATCTATATGCCCTTTTTCTTTATAAAACTCTAGCCAGGTTTCCCTAAGCTGTTTACTAGTTATTTTCTTCATAATTTCCTCTTTATTTTTCTGGCTTATATGAGCCCTTTAGGTCTACCACCCTGTTGAAAACAAGATTATTTTCATTTCCATCAACGCTGTCTAACGCATAGTAGCCATTTCTCATAAATTGATATCTTTCTTCGTGGTTAAACCCAGTTAAACTTTCAACGAAAGCGTTTTGGTTTACAACTTTTGAGTTTGGATTAAGCCTAATTTCTCCCATCTCGCCGCGCTCACTAGTTGAGCCATCTTCCTCGCTTAAAAGCAAGCTTTCAAAGTTTCTAACCTCACACTTTGTTGAATATTTTTCGCTAAGCCAATGAATTGTTCCCTTAACTTTGCGATTTGCCCCCTCGGTGCCAGATTTAGTGTCTTTATCATACTCGGCAAAAATCTCTACAACATTGCCATTCTCATCTTGTTTGTAACCTGTACATTTAACAATATACGCCCCCGACAAACGAACCTCATTTCCAACATACAGCCTGTGGAACTTTTTATCAGGCTCAACCATAAAGTCGCCTCTTTCAACTAAAAGGTTTTTTGTGAACTTATAGGTTCTATAAGTGGTTTCTTCTTTTTGCGGATAATCTGCAAGCAAAACATCTTCCTCGCCCTCAAAGTTTGTTATTGTTAGCTTAATAGGGTCTAAAACTGCCATAACACGCTTTGCTTTTTGGTTTAAAGTGTTTCTAATAAAATAGTCTAGCATGCTGCGCTCGCAAATAGTTGTGGTTTTAGCAAAGCCAGCCGCCACCACAAAGTCGATAAGGCTTTCAGGCAAAACGCCCCTGCGGCGCAATCCGCGAAGGGTTATAAGCCTAGGGTCGTCCCACCCGCAAACAACTTTATCTTCCACAAGTTTTTTAATATTTCTCTTGCCCGAAATTTCTCCTTTTATCATAAGGTTTGAATACTCAATTTGCCTAGAGTGGTTTTTAAGCCCACTGTTTTCAACAACCCAGTTATATAGTGGGCGGTGGTCCTCAAACTCTAGCCCGCAAATTGAATGGGTTACGCCCTCTAAACAGTCGTCTAGAGGATGCGAAAAATCGTAGGTCGGATATATGTTCCAGCTTCTTCCAATTCTTTGATGGTTTAAATACTGTATGCGATAGATAACAGGGTCACGCATGTTGATGTTTGGCGAAGCCATGTCTATTTTAGCCCTTAGGCACCTAGAGCCTTGCTCAAACTCGCCATTTTTCATGCGCTCGAAAAGCTCTAAGTTCTCCTCAACGCTTCTATCCCTATATGGGCTATTTGTTCCTGGCTCGGTTAAGGTTCCACGAGTGGCAGATAGCTCTTCTGGAGAAAGGTCGCAAACATAGGCCTTGCCCTCTTTTATAAGCTTAACGGCAATCTCATAGTTTTGCTGAAAATAATCAGTGGCATAATAAATTTTGTTCCACTTATAGCCAAGCCACAAAACATCTTCTTGAAGAGCATCAACAAACTCTTGCTTTTCTTTAAGAGGGTTTGTATCGTCATACCTTAAATTGCATATTCCACCATACTTTAGGGCTGTTCCATAGTTTAAAACAATGTTTCTAACATGACCAATGTGAAGATACCCACTTGGCTCTGGAGGATGCCTTGTTTGAATACCGCCATGTATTTTCCCAGCCAGTATATCTTTGTTTATCTCTTGCTCTATAAAGTTTGTTGCCTCTATAACTTTAGCTTTCTTTGCCATAATTTCCTCCGTTAGTTAAAAATATCGTCAAGGTCTGAAAGGTCTGCCACTTCTACAGGCTCTGGCGGCGGCTGCATTTTATCATACTCATCTTCAATGCTCTTGGCATTTGCGTCTTTAGTTAGGTTAACAAAGCTAACTCTGCTTCCAACCCAGCCAAGAGGTATTGTGCCAAGTTCACCATTTCTATGCTTTGCAATAATAAGCTGAACTTGATAATCTCGCGGTTTTTTAACCTCTTCGCCTGTGGCATTTGCTGGGTTTTCTTGGTCTGGGCGATGGATAAACATAACCATATCTGCGTCTTGTTCAATTGCACCCGACTCCCTTAAATCGGAAAGCACTGGCAATTTTGTAGACCTTTGTTCAACCGCACGAGAAAGCTGAGAAAGAAGAATAACTGGAACATTTATCTCTTTTGCTAGTATCTTCATCTTCCTTGATATCTCACTAACCTCGGTTTGACGATTGTCCGACTTCGTGTCGCCCGTCATAAGTTGCAAATAGTCGATCATAATAAGGTCTAGCCCACGCTCACGCTTTAGTTTTCTGCACTTAGATAGTATTTGAGAGGGCCTGTTTAAAGAAGAGTCGTCTACATAGATTTTACACTCGGAAAGTTTTTTGTGCGCCTTCCAAAGCTTAGCCCAGTCTGCCTCATTAAGTTCTCCATGAAGAGCCTTGCTCATATCTACATTTGCAACCGAGCAAAGCATTCTTTGCGCAAGCTGCTCTTTGCTCATCTCTAGCGAAAACACCGCGCACTTAGCTTTAGCCTCAAGTGCCGCATTTGTTACAATGTTCATAGCAAGCGAAGTTTTACCAACAGACGGTCTTGCCGCAATTAAAATAAGGTCGGACTTTTGAAGTCCGTTAGTTATCCTGTCTAGCTGATAAAAACCAGTTGGCACGCCTCGAACATTTCCGCCATCTTTATAAATATCTTCAAAGTTCTCCATAACAGCAGTTAGGCTATTTGCCAAACTCTCTAGCGAAGAAACTTGACCCTTTTCTGCAATTTCAAAGATTGCCTTTTCTGCAAAGGAAAGAGCATCTACATCATCATTAGAATAGGCATTTTTAATAATCTCATTTGAAGCCGAAATAAGCTTTCTTAAAACAGAATTTTTCCTAACAATTTCAACATGGCTCATGTAGTAGCCCGTGCTTGGCAAAACATTAGTTAAGCTTGTTAAATACGAAACTCCGCCAACAGCCTGCAAAACTCCCTTTGTTTCAAGAGCATCGGTTAAAGTTATTATATCTATTGGCTTATTTTTTTGATACAAATCTACTATTGCTTCAAAAATAGTTTTATGCGCCTGAGAATAAAAGTCGGCAGGTTCAAGCTTTGATACTATGTTTATAGCTGCATCGTTATCTATCATGCACGAGCAAAGCACCGCTTGCTCCGCCTCTAGGTTGTTTGGCAAAACCCTTGCCTGCACATCATTTAAATTATCTTTTTTCGCCACTATTTCCCCTCCGCGCTAGTTTATAATTTTATAGCATAAAGTATAAAATTATTTATATGTTTTTGTCAAGTTAATACAAATATTTAAGGCTTTACAAGCTTTTGTTAACTGGAACCACATAATTTTTCTGTTTATGCCCATGCTTTTTATCAAAAAACCTTTCCAAAAACATCACAAATGCGTATTTTAGATGTTTTTAAAATAAAAAACCACCATAAACGGTGGTTTTTTTGCAATTTTTAGGTGTTTTAGCCTTTTTATAGCTTAATTTTCTCAAAAAGTTTATAAATTATGTTAATAACTGTTGGCGAAATGATTGCTAGAATAATTATGAATAATTTTTGAGTTAAATCGATTGTTCCTATCTCTAATAGGCTTGGGAAGAATATAATACCCAGCAAACAACATATAGTCATTGTTGCAAATAGTAGGCCTGTTAGAACTGTCCAAGGTTTGCAAAGCCTAATTAAAAGCCCAAGCCCTGTGAAAGTTAAGGTTATTGTGCACATTGTGCTAAGAAGGTCGGCATTGGTATCTAGGTCGACAGTGGTTAGATAAACAAATAGATAGATTGCAGATATGTTTAATATAAGAGTTATCGCTCCTGGAAGCGCGTTCCTTATTAGGTTGTAGATAAACTTACCTGAAACAGGCTTGTCGTTTGGAAGGAACGCTAGGAAGAAGGATGGTATTCCTATAACGAAGGTTTCCATTAAAAGCATCTGTATAGTAGAAAGCGGATATGGTTTTCTTATAATCAAACAAATGATAGAGAAAACTATTGTAAAAATTGTTTTCATAAAGAACAGTGATGAAGACTTTTGCACATTGTTTATAACTCTTCTACCCTCAAGCACTGTTTCTGGCATGCTACCAAAGTCGGAATTTAAAAGCACCATGTGCGAAACGCTTCTAACCGCCTCGCTACCACTAGCCATAGCAATAGAGCAATCTGCCTCTTTCAAGGCTAAAATATCGTTAACGCCATCGCCTGTCATGGCAACAGTGTTTCCGTTCGACTTAATCGCCTTAATTAGTATTGCCTTTTGCTCGGGCGTTACCCTACCAAAAACCGTATACTTGTTTGCCGCTGCTATAACTTGTTTTTCGTTTAGCCCCTCTAGGTTTATAAACGACTCGGTGTTGTCTACCCCAACTCTCTTTGCTATTTCAGCAACAGTTAAAGGGTTGTCGCCTGATATGATTTTAACTTTAACGCCGTTGTTTTTAAACCATGAAATAGTTGCTATTGCATCGTCACGAATTTTGTCTTCCAAAATAAGAAGCGCAACTGGAGTTCGGTTTGATGGTGGGTTGTCTTTAATAATATTTGATGGCGAATATGCAAGAAGCAAAACCCTGTAACCGTCTTTAGCATATTGCTCAACCATATTGTTTATTTTTTCGTCTGGGTTGTTTGGTATAACAAAGTCTGGGGCACCCATTATATATGTTCCCGCATTTTCAAAAGTAACCGCACTAAGTTTTCTTGCCGAAGAGAATGCAACCGTTGCAACAGGTTTTAGCTCTTTATTATAGCCAAAATAGTTAATTAGCGCCTGACTGGTTTGGTTATTGTCGCCAAGGGCGGAAAGCATTGAACCCATTATTCGCTTTAAGGTATACTGAGTGTTATTTAGTTGCAAACAATTGTAAACTTTCATGGTTCCATCGGTTATAGTTCCAGTTTTATCTAAGCAAAGCACATTAACCCTTGCAAGCATCTCCACGCAGTATAAGTCTTGAACTAGAGCCTTTCTTCTAGCAAGCTTTATAACCGAAACGGTTAGAGCTACTGAGCACAAAAGGAACATTCCCGCTGGAATCATACCAACAATTGAACCCGCGGTTCTAGTTATTGTTTCAACTATGCTCTTGGTTGAGGCGTAGTTGTTTAAATACATAAGTATTGCAATAGGAATAATTATAATACCAATAGTTTTAATGATAAGTTTAAGCGAGTTGAAAAGTTCGCTTCTTGGCCTTTTATATTGTTTTGCTTTTGCAGCAAGCTGTTGAATATAGTTGTTTTTACCAACCTTTTCAACCCTTGCCTTACAGTTTCCACTAACAACGAAAGAACCTGCATAAATAGTGTCACCAACTTTCTTTTTAATTGGTAAGCTTTCGCCAGTTAGCATACTTTCGTTAACTTCTATTGAGCCCTCAACAATGCTACTATCGGCAACAATCTGCTTTCCGTTTGATAGAACAATTATATCGTCTATAACTACCTCATCAGTGGTTATAGTTTGCTCGAGCCCATCACGAACAACTTTAACAGCAGGCGCCGTTAAAAGCGACAGCTTTTCAATGGTTTTCTTTGCCCTTATTTCTTGAATAATACCAATGGCTGTGTTTATGATAATAATAACCATGAAAAGGCAGTTAGACCAAGCACCAACGCATATTAAACTTATGGCTATTGCCAAACACAAAATGTTAAAAAATGTTATAGTGTTTTCTAAAAATATTCTCTTATAAGTTTTAACGCTTTGGTTTGGGGTTTCGTTTGTTTGCCCCTTGGTTATTCTTTCGTTAACCTGGTCGCTAGTTAAACCTGTGTTAAAATCTGTTCGAACTCTTTTAACTCTAACAGGCTTAACAACCTCTGGCTCTTTCTTTTTAAACCATGCTTTCTTTGTGGCTTTTTCTGGTTTTTTATCCTCTTTCTTTCCAGAAGACTTTTTAGTTGAAATGTTCTTCGATTTGTTTTCAGCCTCAATATTTATTTTTTCTTCTTGCACAGCCAGTGCTTTTGGAGCTGTCTCTTATACACATCTCCGAGCCCACGAGACTCGACGTCATCTC
>ENA-OZAF01000244-OZAF01000244.1-human-gut-metagenome-genome-assembly--contig:-NODE-244-length-25583-cov-8.140199_pt1 | contig 25583 bp, 9 predicted proteins | sample MGYA00244207_ERZ653498 | MGnify/ENA primary metagenome ERZ653498 (study PRJEB26926, sample SAMN06165156) | human gut metagenome | biome: ENVO:00009003; feature: ENVO:2100002; material: ENVO:00002003... | reverse complement strand
GTCGGCAGCGTCAGATGTGTATAAGAGACAGAAATATATTTATGAGCCAAGAAGCAACGCAATAGTTAATTTTTACATACATATATTACATGCGTATAAGTAAAAAGCAGTTACGCGATGTAACTGCTTTTTTTATCTTTTAAAATATTCAAGGCCTATTGCTTCTCTAACTCTTGCTAGAGTTTGCTTGGCTATTTCTCTTGCTTTTTTAGTTCCCTCTTCAAAAACCTGATAAACATAGTCTAGGTTCTTTTCTAGCTGCTCCCTTTTTTCTCTAATTGGTCTAATTAAATTCTGCATAACCTCAACAAGATACTTTTTAACAACAACATCGCCAAGCCCGCCCCTTCTATAATGTTCTTCCATTTCAGCAACCTTTTCTTGGTCGGGCGAAAATATTTCTAGATATTTAAACACTGGGTTGTTCTCTGTATCGCCAGGGTCGGAAACCTTAATATGATTTGGGTCGGTATACATGCCCATAACTTTTTTTCTTATTGTTTCATCATCATCAGACAAGTAAATGCAGTTGCCAAGAGATTTTCCCATTTTCTCTCCGCCATCTGTTCCAGGAACGCGCCTAGCCTGCTTGGAGTCTGCCAAAAGCTCTTTTGGCTCTACAAGGGTTTCGCCATAAATTCTATTAAAAGTTCTAACTATTTCTCTGGTTTGCTCTATCATAGGAAGTTGGTCTTCCCCACAAGGCACAATGTCGGCATCAAAGGCTGTTATATCTGCGGCTTGGCTAACAGGATAGCATAAAAACCCTGCAGGTATGCTTTTACCAAACGCCTTGTCTTTGATTTCATTTTTAACTGTAGGGTTCCTTTCAAGCCTAGCAACGGTAACAAGGTTCATATAATACATTGTTAGTTCTGTTAGCTCTGGAATACCCGACTGTATAAATAAAGTTGTTTTGTTTGGGTCTAAGCCACATGCTAAATAATCTAACATTAGTTCTTTAACGCTTTCTTTCACTTTGCTAGGATTGTCAAAATTATCTGTTAACGCCTGAGTGTCGGCAATAAAAACAAAGCTTTCATATTTTCCCTCTTCTTGAAGCTTTAGCCTATTTGCAATAGAGCCAGCATAATGCCCAACATGAAGCCTACCTGTGGGCCTATCCCCCGTTAATAATCTTGGTTTTTTATTTTTCATCTTTCTTCTCCACTTTTTATTTTATTACTTTGTCTATAACTCCGCCGCCAAGGCAAATATCGCCATCATAAAACACCACATACTGACCTATTGTTATTGCCCTTTGTGGGTTATCAAATGTAACATAAACATTTTCTTTGTCTAGTTTCTTAACTTTAACGCTTTGGTCTTCTTGGCGGTATCTAAATTTTGCATTACAATTAAATTCATTTATAGGCTCATGAGCGAGCCAATTAACGCTGCTTGCAACAAGGCCGCTGCTTAAAAGCAACTCTCCATCCCCCTGAGCCACATATAAAATATTATTTTTAATATCCTTATCCACAACATACCAGCTTTCGCCCGTGCCATCACTTCTTCCGCCAATTCCAAGCCCACGGCGCTGACCAATTGTATAAATAGATAATCCCTTGTGGGTTCCAACAACTTTGCTGGTTTTTACATCTACAATACTTCCCTCGCTTTCTAGAGAAATACTTTTTATATAGTCCTTAAACTTTTGCGTTCCAATGAAGCAAACATCATAACTCTCTTTTTTATTTGCAACTATAAGATTATGCTTATGCGCAATTTCTCTAACTTCGCTCTTTGTTAACTCGCCAAGTGGGAATATCGCACGCGAAAGTTGCTCTTTTGATAGTTGATTTAAAAAATAACTTTGGTCTTTATCTTTATCTATTCCCTTTTTTAAAACAACATCTTTATTATCTTTAACTACTCTTGCATAATGGCCAGTTGCGTAATATTTAGCCCCGATGCTTCTGGCAAACTCAATAAAAGGCTTAAATTTTACTTCTTTATTGCACACAACACATGGATTTGGCGTTCTTCCTTTTTTATACTCACTCAAAAAATAATCTTTAACAAGCCCCATCTCGTTTGAATAATCTTGAACATACAATTTTATGCCAAGCTTATCACACACTTCTCTAACTGCTTTTTCATCCTCTTTTGCCATTTGCTTATTTTCGCTTCGCATGTGAAGCCCAACAACATTGTAGCCCTTTTCTTTTAAAAGAAGTGCACAAACAGAAGAGTCTACCCCTCCACTCATGCCAACAACAACCAAATTGTTATCAATAACACTAGCCATTTATATTTTTCCTGCGTTTTTCCTTCTTTTTATTTAATTTTTCAAGCCTTGCTTTTTCTTTTTCCTTAAACACGCTTCTATCAAAAGCCACATATTTTTTACCTAGTTTACTGCGTGTTTCAACATTTAGGTTCGATATAAATTCTTCTTTAGATATTCGATACCTATATTTATCTATAATCAAACAGCATAAATCATATAGCCACATGGCAAAAACCACAAATCCTAAACCACCACCAACAAACACGCCCATAAACTCATAGAGCGGTTGAATATTGATAACAAGCCCAATAATTATATCAAATATAACTATTGTCCAGCCCTTTTTGTTGTTTTTAGCGTAGAAATTATGGATACCAAGCCAACCAAAGAACAAACACCATAATAGCATACTACTCTTTTTTATGCCTTCTGGGCGTTTGTGAGATACTTTTCTAACCTCTTTCATTATCTTGCGCTTAGCAAGCATTCGGTCTGCCCACTTATAAATTTCCCACCATTTAAGCTTTTCCTCTTTAGGGGCATCGCCTCTTGCTTTTCTAACACTATAAGTAGGTGCTTCTATACCCTCAAGATAAGTTACATCACTAGTATCAATATTATAAGAGCCATCGCTATCAACCGTGTATTTTGGTTGGTCTTCTTTTTTTATTTTACTTTTATGTTTATGCCTTTTAGGTTTGTTTTGCAAAGATGCATTATCTGGATTTTCCTCAAAATTAACAACACCTATTTCGCTACTATCTATATAACTTTCTGCCCTATTTTGCTCACTGCCATCAGCCAAATCTTGTTTTTTATCATCTTCCATAGCTTCTTCAAATTCTTTAATAGAATCGCTAGAATCTGCCTTAGTAGAATTTCTGCCATTTAAAATAGACGAGGTGTCTACCAAAATGCCTTGCTGCTTTACCTCTTCCTCTTTTACAGAAGCATCGTCTTTAACAGGATTTTCTTTAACCTCATTTTCTTTGCCTGATATTTTTGTAGTGTTTTTTTGCGCTTCTTGGCTTTCTTTCATTTCTTGCATTTTACTAACTTCAAGCCCACAAGAAGAACACTTCTCGTCTTTCCTATGGATAATATTCATACATCTTGGACAAAATATAATTCTTTTAGCCATAATCCACCTATCTATAATTATAAACATCTTACCATAACTTTTGCATGGTTGTAAAGAAAAAGAGATTATTTGTAGGTTTAAAAAAGAAGGCGAAATTTCGCCTTCTTGTATCTATATAATTTCTATTTCTTATGGTCTACTGCGTACATATGCTCTATAAGGTCTAAAACTTTACAGCTATAACCCCATTCATTATCATACCACGCAATAAGTTTAACGAAAGTTGGATTTAGCATTATTCCAGCACTTGCATCAAACACGCAAGTATGCTTATCGCCCGTAATATCTGTAGAAACAACAGCTTCTTCAGTGTAGCTAATAATATCTTTATATTTAGCGCTCTTGCCAACTTTCTTCATAACGGCCTTGATTTCATCATATGTTGTTGGTTTTTCAAGTTTCACGGTTAGGTCTACCACACTAACATCGGCCGTTGGAACTCTAAACGACATGCCTGTTAGTTTGCCTTTTAATGATGGAATAACCTCGCCCACCATTTTAGCAGCCCCTGTAGAAGAAGGAATAATATTTATAAGCGCACTTCTTCCCCCACGCCAGTCTTTCTTAGATGAGCCATCAACAGTAAGTTGAGTGGCAGTTGTTGCGTGTACAGTGGTCATAAGCCCTTCGGCAATTCCAAAATTCTCATGAATTATTTTTGCAAGTGGTGCCAAACAGTTTGTTGTGCAACTTGCGTTAGAAACTATGTCCATGTCTTTTTGGTAGGTTTCTTCGTTAACACCCATAACAAACACAGGCGTTCCTTTTCCAGGAGCAGTTATAACAACTTTTTTTGCCCCTCCCTTTAAATGCCTAGCAGCGTCTTCAGCTTTGGTAAACTTACCAGTTGCTTCGGCAACATATTCAGCTCCAACACCTTTCCAGTCTACATCTTCAGGGTTCATTTCAGTGAAGAATTTTATTTTATTGCCATTAACAATAAGGTAGTTCCCCTCCACCTTAACATCTGCGTTAAAAGTTCCGTGCACACTATCATATTTAATCATATACGCGGCATAGTTGATGTCTAAAAAAGGATCGTTAATTCCCACAATTTGAATGTTTTTTGAATTGGTTATTGAAGCCCTTAAAAGCAAACTTCCAATTCTACCAAATCCGTTTATTCCAACCTTAATTTTTGCCATATTTCCCTCCATAAATTACTTTTAGTTTATACTTTATTTTGTATCAAAGCAAATGATTTTAAGCACTAAAACTAATTAAAAGCACCAGTTCGTTTATTATCAACGCCCACGCGAGCCGTAGTTTCTAGAAAATGAAGGTAACCTAGTATCGCCAATAGAAATATTATCATATTTTTCAAATTGTCTATCGCTAGAATTAAAGCCAACAACATTAAAGTCTGCCGCATCATTTATAACCATTCCTAGAACTTGTGCGTCATCACGAATTGCATCGCCTGTTGCCTGCAGCTCTCTATAGGCCCACAAATCATGAACAGAATAGTTGTTCGACTTGTCCCCAAATATACTTTGAGGATGAGTGTGACCATGAATAACAACTGGGTTTTTAATCGACTTGTCGTGCAGGTGTTTTCCCATGGCAATTTGTAAATCTCTAGTAAACTCTGCTTCTGGCATTTTTTGTTTTAAATTAGGATTAAGTCTTCTCGCCTCTTGAATTTGCCTTGCTTTTTCAAGATTTTGTTCAAATACTCCTTGATTTGCAACCACATTGGTAATTACAATATTGCCATTTTCATCTTTATGCCCAAGCATTGTAAAAGCTTGTTCTACCGTTAAGCCTGTTCCTTTCTGCCTAGCCATATTGTTTCGAATTTGGGCAATTGTTTCAATTTGCGATTCGTCTATTATGATATTTGAACCGTTGCTTGGCAAATTGCCTGTATTCCTCACAATATCATTGCCTCCACGGCCACCATATCTATAGCCAATTTGATTGTTTAAAGTTTGCATAGTAGAATCATAAATTGGCAAAAGCGTTCCGTTCACTGTTGTTTCAAGTGTTCTTTTATCTTCTCGATTCTGTTTAGGAACTAGCCTTACTGGCTGTGAATAACTATTTGTTACCCCTCCCCCCAGTATCATTGTTATTATCATCATTATTATTTCTTTGGGTTTCTGTTTCACTATTGCCAGCCCCGCGTGCGTTTTCGGCTGGAGCCTCGCTGTTTGGGTCCGCATTTTGCTCTTCTTCGTTGCTATTGGTTTCCTCGGCCTCGTTGGCTTTATCTTCATTATCATCTGGCGTTGCCTCTAAGGTTGCGTTGGCTTCATTAGAATTAGGAGCACCTCCAACAACAGGAGATGTAGGTGCCTCATAATTGTTTTGTGGCTGGTCGCCATACATCTCTCTTTCATAGTCTGCCGTTGTTCTATCTGGTCTAAATTCTTCTGATGTTGGGCTAAACATGGTGTCTGCCACATCTGCAACATCTCCTGCTACATCTGCTCCACTCACGCCACTTCCACCGCTTGCTTCAGAAAGTCCCATGCCTTCTTCAACTTGCTCAGACATTTCGTCTACGCTTTGGTCTACCTGCTGGTCCACTGCCTGCTCTGCATTTTCAGCACCAGCATCTTGCGAGGTTTCTTGAGGAGCCTCTTGTGGAGCGCCTTGAGAAGTTTCCTGAGGGATTTCCTGAGGAGTTTGCTCCCCTCCATTATCACCTTGTGGCGATTCTGTATTTTCGCCCCCCAACATATCGGATTTTCCAGATTTCATATCATCTTTCAAACTGTCTATTGAACTTTGCATACCAGCCTGGTCTTTTTTGTGTTTCACTCTATCATGAATATCGGCAACAATGGCACTACCAGGAATAAAACTTGTAGCCGTATCGATAGCTTTCTTACCAACATCTAGTATAATTTTGCCTGTTACAACATTTCCGATAGTTTGAGGCAATTTCTTTAAGTCATTAACAACCATTTCGCCATCTGAAATAATTCCACCAACATCTTCTGTTTTTGAAGATGTTATTAACGACTCAATAATCTTAGCTGCACTTTGAATAGAAGTAAAGGCAACAAGCATGAAGAGTTTTTCAACCAAGAAATTCAAAAAGTCCGCCGTTACAGAGGATGGTAGCCAATGCAAAGAAATTGCTTGTTGAATCATGGTTGGAGTTATTAAATTTAAATTATCTATTGCTGGGAATAATAGCAAAACTATATTAACACCAACAACTACTCCATAAATAGAAACAAGTTTCTTTATAAACATATCCACCCAGCCCTTAAACCTATCTCCACCATCAAGCGGATAGGTTGAAAGCACCGCAGGATATGTTATTGCCAGCAGAGTTACATCTAAAACTCTAAGTGCTAAGCCAAAGATTATCTTAATTAACATTCCAAGAATTATGATTGACGCAAACACTAAAATCACAATATTGAAATCAAACATTTTGTAGAGGTTTTCCATTGTTAAACTTCTTTGTGAAAAATTATAGTCTAACGCTAAATAACCACCATCTAACTGAACCAAATTGTAACTTTTCTTGGTAAATAGATTGAAAATATCAAACGAATAGTAAACGTATGGTATAAATTCATCAGCACTAACACCAGTTACTGCCTGAAAGCCCGCCTTAATAATCATCATACCAACATCTTGCGTTACCCCTTCTGGCAACTCGTAGCTAATTGTTGGGAAAAAGTCTACAAGTGTTGGAACATTAAGGTCATCTCTATAGAATTTAACAACGCCATCTTCCACTTTAATCGCAGTAGGGTTTTCGCCCTTTTCGAATAAGCCCTTTGCCACAACTGGTTGGCGAGTTCGCGCATAATAGTCTGTTGCAAAATTATCCTCGGTTGAAAGAAGCGGATAGTAATAGGTATAAACTCTGTTGTTATATTCTATTTCCTTTTCTAGGGCAATCATAAATACTGCCCCTTTTGCCTCATCTGTTTCCCCCTCAATATGAGTATAGGTGGTTGCAGAAGAGTCGCCACTAAAGAACACACTAAACGAATAACCATCTGCCGTTTTTGATATTGGCATATAGTTACCCATTTGATTTTTCACTTCACTTGGTGCCGAATCATATGTGTTATAAAACGACTCGTATATTTCCTCGGCAGTTTTAAAGTATATAGCTTGATGGTTCTTAAGCGAATAGTCCATCACATCTGCCATAACGTAATATTCTTCTGCCCTAGTAAAAATACCCTCATCATAAACAGCATGGTAGTTGCTTATTTTGCCTTCTGCTTTTGCAATTGAATTAAGCTTGTCTACAGAGTCCATATCTAGGAAGGCATCGGTATAGAACATGAGGAAAGTTGTAAGCCCTCTATTCCAAACATCCGAGCTTTTGAATGCTTGCAGTGCCTCATCAAGTTCAGCAATACTGCCATCGTTACCCCACCCAGTAACATTATCAGATTCTGTAACCTCTTCAAAATTAAAGGTTATTGGTATTTTCTTATTATTGTTTGCATACCGCCTATACGCATTTGCATTATAGCCAGAGGCAACAAATATTTGTGCCCCCATAGAAACATCAGTTCCCCCAGCTGTTGCCATATATAATGTTTTTAATATTGCGTTCGACAAAACAACAGCACCAATTGAAATTATAGGCACCAAAACCATTAAAAATATAGATTTTAGTGTTCTAACCATAATTTGCTTTTTAGAGTTGTTTCCACCCCTTTGGGCGTATTCAAACTCAGACTTAAGAATTGCTATTATGCAAAATAATATCAGCAAAACTACAGCAAACCCAAGCATAGCTCTTATAACTCTAATAACCGTATCGTTAAACACAAATCTAAATATCATGTCCGACTGAGATATGTCTTCTATGCTCGTGTAGTCTGTGTTTAAGCCTATAAGTTGCCTAATAAATATAAACAAAAAGTCGATAATCGTTAAAAGCCATTTGGCAATTGCATAAACAAGTTTTACAAGCATTTCCCAAATGGTTATGAAAATGTCTGCAAATGTTCTCCAAAGAATAACGTCCAAGGTTTCCCAAAAAGAGTTTGCCCCTTGTATTAAGTCGTTTGAACCAATTGCACCAATTTGGTTTTGAGCAGGAGAAGAAATTCCCATCATTTTGAGGGATATTGCATTTAGTGCTGTTGTAAATGCTGAGAATTTCATATCTTGCTCCTTCCTAAGATTTTCCTTTTTTAGCAGCTTTTTCTTTCTTCTTTTTCTCTTTTCTTTCTGCGTTTCGCTGTTTTACGCCAGCTTCATAGGCGCCTCTTGTTTCATTAGCCCGTTTAATTTCTTTCTTATCAACTTTTTCGCCATTACGCTGTTTCTCACGAATAGCTCTTTCTTGAGCTCTTGCACTCTTCCATTGCCTATCAGCGTTCACCTTTTCAGCCATTTGTTTTTCAAGCATCTTAGACATCTTGTCTGCAACCTCTGGTGGCACGCCATGTGCCATTGCTGCATACTTCGCAACTTTTGCAGCAATTTTAACAGACATTTCTTTAACTTTGCCTTGAATTTCTTTTGCAATATGTGACCCTGGAATTAAGTTAACGGCTGTTTCCTTCGCCTCTTCTATTTTATCAATAGCATATTGCCCGCTAACTATATCTCCCACCGAGTTGATAGTGCTTTTAACATTTCCTAGCGTTGTTTGCCCCTCGTCAAAGCCATTTGCAGTTTTTGAAATAGACGCAAATATCTTTGGAGCTCTTGTGCATAGATAAGCTGAGGCTATTAAGAAAATCACTCTTGCAATTTCATTTAAGAAACTTGCACTAATGTTTCTAAATAAAGGCAAACTAGCAAAAGCAGAGTTTGTTTCAAACAGTGTTAAATCAGAAATTATAGGCACAATTATAAAGAATATGTTAAAGCCAATTGCATAGGCAAACACATTCAAAATTTTGCCAGACAAAGTTTCTTTCCATCTTGAGTAAATATCTTCATTACTCTCTACAATGTTGCCACCTTTATCCTTTGAGTCTGTTTTAAGGTTAATTGTTGTAATAACCGCAGGGCCAAGTAGTGCAAGCACCGTAACATCAAACATTCTACCAGTAACGCCCCATAATGCTTTCCATAGTGCGGTAAGTATGGTAACAACGCCAATAATTAGCACCACTATGTTCATATGTGAAAGCGAATATAAATTAGCCATTTCTGGGCAAACAGAAGTATCGAAATTGAAACTTATCGCCGTGTAGCCATCAACAAGCGAGTCAATAACTTCTGAGGTTTTCCCGTAACAGAAATTATAGTCTGTGTGGGCTGCAAATCTTGGAATCGTTTCAACTAGGTGCTCAACGATTGATTTACCTGTAAACAACTGCGTAAAAGTGTTTGCCATGTAAGAAAAACCCGTGTAGTTTACAGATATTTGATCCACGGTAACAAAGTATGTGCTTAAACCAACATTTGAAACATCGTGAATAATAATGTCGTCTCGATAATATTCTATATACCCATCTGTTTCCCTAATAGCAGTTGGCATACCATCTTCAGTTATTATTCCCTTTGCAATAACTGGGAAGAACGCAACCTGTTTGTTGTCTGTTCCAGTGTAATAGTATTCTGTATATGAATTTCGGTATCCGTATTTGGTAAGCCATGTATACCCTTCTTCATCTATAGGTTGACCATCCGAGTCGGCACCTCGAATATTGCTCATCATAAATGGAATAAACTGCTTAATCTCTTCATCAAATGTACATATGATAAAGATATCTCCATTTGCCTCGTCAGTGGTTTTAACATTAAAGTCTATAGAGTATTCAGCCCCAACAAGCTCTGAATAAGGTCTGTTTTCAAGCCCAGCTAGCCTTAAAATGGTGGCTTGCGATTGCCTATCAATAGAAAGGCTGTTTATAGTTGCTCTTCTATCTAAACTCCATGAATTATCTATTGCTCCAATAGAGTTTGTGTCTTGCCAATCTGAACAACCAAGAGCTAAAACCGCCAAATATCTCTTTTGATTTTGTTCTACACTTTCTCCAGCTTGCTCTTCGTAATCTATAAGAAATTGCAGGCACATTATTCTAAGCTCTTTTAGCGTTAACTTGGTATAGTCTACATATTTAGGTTTTTCCTCATTATTATCTGTTAACAACAAATAACTCAAAACAGTGTTCAACTTTTCATTGTTGTATTCATAATTGTTTGCTCTATCAACTAAAGTTAGTGCATATCCTTTAACAACCTCGTCTAAAGTTGAGCCAGATGGAACAGTGAGGAGGCTGGCATCTATATCAAAGAATGCGCATAGAATATCTGTCGGTAAAAAGTCATTTGAAATTAGCATCTTCAAGATTTCTTGTGCTAGGTCATTTTCTTTAGTGTTTGTTGCTCCAATAACGATTTCGTCTTGAGTGTTGCCTGCTAGATTCACGAAATTGGTCATTTGGTAAAGAACAGAAGTTATATCCCCTAGTTCAACAAGAAAATCATGAATGGTGCCAAAGGTTGTTACAGTTGTTACAGTTTCTCCATCAACCGTTTCAGTTGAGGTTGAAACCAAGCCCTTATAATCGTCACTAACAAAAACAACATCATAGCCAAGCTCATTTAAATATTCAGCACCAAGCACATATTCAATAAACTTAGCAGATGTGAAATTTTGCCCAACGGTGTAATGCTTGTTGTTTACAGTAACATCAAGACTTATATTAGCCTCTTGCGAAAGAATAGCATTAACACCATAAACTATATAGTATCTATCAAGCTTGTCAATGATGTCTTGAGTGTTTAAATAATTTTGAATGTTTGCAGAATACACTTGAAGTTGGTTATAAAATTCGTTAAATTCTTCTTCTGTAACACTATATCTAACCCTAAACGCATCATAAGTAAGTGCCGAAATTGCACTATTCATAGTATTGTATTGTTGCTTTAAGTTAACCCATTCTTCATGTGTTTTAGCCTGCTCTAAAACGCTTTGCCCAAATGTCCCACTTGAAGGATTTATAAGGGTTATACCAAAGTTTGATAGATTATATCTATAGTTTGTTACAAAATTATAATATTGTGAAGCTTGTGCCAAATAAGAATTAAGGCTTGTTACAAGGCTATCTCTTTCTCCAACATATTTGTGAGATTGGTCTTCTGTTATTGATTCAATTTTGTCGTCAACATAGGTTGATATTGCCAAGTAGTATTGTTCAAGATAAGCTAATAGTTCGCTTTCGCTACCAATATTCTCACTATCAAGGTAATACTCAATCTGTTCTCGCATTGTAGATATTCTTTCTTTTAACTGTTTAATTGAATACTCTTGCGTTGCGTAAGTAAAACTATCACTGCCACCTGTTATTTCGGTTCCATCATAGATTGGTGAAGGGACTAGTAAAATAGAATTTATATCTGAAAGAATGGTTTCTTCACTGTACTCATTCCTAATAAAGTCAATAACAGCATTGTAAGTTTCAACAATTTCCTTATAATCAGCTAAAACGCGCTCCTCCTGCTTTTCACTACTAAGAATACTTTTTAAAACAGCATCAAGTCTACCATCAAACGACTCGTCATCATTATTTATATAGTCGTCCAATGCATACATATATTCAGGATATGCAGCATCTCCTTCTTCTACATATTGGCTTTCTAGATACTCTAGGTTCTGGTTGTATAGAAGTCTTAAAATACCATTAGCACCCTTATATTCACTTGGAAGTTCGTTATATGATTTGTAGTATCCATCACTATTCACTATATCTTCGGCAAGTGTCGTGTTTCCAAGAAGTGAAAGAGCAGTGCTGTAAAACCACTCTGCAGCATTAGAAGAAATTAACATTGATGCAAGATATGCTTTATAAGTGTAAAGCTGCACACTAGCCTCATTTCCGCTCATAAGGTCAAAATTTTCATAATAAGCTATTTCATCTAGCACTGGGCCCATGAAAACATTGAAAATTTCATTAAAGTACTCAAACTCTTCAACTAATTGATAATAATTATCTTCCCCTGCAAGGCTTAGCATTAAAGCACGAACTGTTTCTTCGTCAAACCTACTGCCAAACATCAAACTACCATACAAATTGAAATTGTCTGCCTCTTCAATTTCTCCTAAAAATAGTTCAGATAGTATAAGCCCAAGCGGATGAATAAGCCCTGTGCTTATATTTCCAGTGTGGTCACCAGAGGTGTCTGAAGCTGAAACATATTCGCCAAGTTGCTCAAGCCATTTGCCAGTTGTTATCATTTGATTTATGTTTATGTCTTTATAAATAACCTGCAAATCGTTAATGAGTTTTTGAGGCCAACTAACTTGTTTTATAACCTCAGAAACCTGGTCATCATATATAGCATACCTTGTGTCGCCATCTTCAAGTTCAAATTCATAATAGCCATTTAGTTTTTCTATGATAATATCCTCAAAAGAGGTATCCGCTTTAACATAAGAGCCAAGGTCAACCACTCTTGATCCAATAGTAACGCTGCCAAAATCAACAATATTATCGTCTATGTCTGTTATTGTAGGATTTCTTAAGTCGAAGGCACTATCAACTAGAGTGTAGTAATAGTCACCAAATGAGTCTACTAAAAAGTTCCCTTCGCTATCCTTTAGTTCTTTGTTTTCTTCAACTTGATAATAGGTTCCATTTATCTCTACAACATAGTAGGTTTCTGTTACTATGTAGCTAGCAGAACTAGCCTGATAAACGATTTTTTCTAGTTTCTTTAAAGGAAGTTCAACGCCACTCGCAAGGTCTGAAATTGAACAATCAAGAGAGTTATTATACTCATATCTTGCTCTTTCGTATAGCAGCAGCTTATCAGTAACGCTCATAGCATTTTTAAGAGTTGTGCTTGTAGAACTAGACCTATTAAGAGCAGCTCTAAAATCGTCTGAAAATCTCAATAATACTTTATCTGTTTCCCATTCTACAACATTTATACTGTCTTCAAGCCTAGACAATATATTAAAGGTGTTCTCAGAAAAATCCCCAATTGCAAGCAGAGCAGTTATAGTTTTAATAGCGTCTGAAATAGGGGTTGAAATTTCTTCTGATGTAGGTGCATAAACAACAGTATAAGAAGTGCCATCATTAAGGTTAGAGGCATCTTTGTAGGTTATAGTTAAAGTTCCCTCATCTTTATTGTAAACAGAATCTGAAACATATTTCCAGTTTATATCTGGGTCTTTAACACTTTTAACATAATACTTTAGGTTGTTTTTTATAGCATAATCTATAAAATCTGCCATAACATAATATTGTTCTCTAGTGCAAACAAACTTTTCAAAACCAGAGTACGATTGCTCGTTATAAAGCCTGTTATTCCTATAAATAACAGAAGACGAAAAACTATCAAAATTATAATCCGCAAAATTATTATAAAGTTCTTTACCTGTTGGTTGAAAATTTTTATAAATGGCGGCAAGTTCTTCTGTTGAATAAGCACTGCCCTGCCCTAGATATATAGGATCGTCAAAGTTTATAATTATAGGCACCCTAACATCATCGTCTGCATATCTACGGTAGTTATTAGCATTGTAGGCGCTAGAGATAAATATTTGCCCAGCAAGCGTTGTGTTTTCCCCACCACGCAGTATGTCGTTAAAGCCCGCAAGTATTGCATTAACTAAGATAATCGAGGCAAGTAAAATTAGCGGAAACATACCAAGAGTAAAGAAAGACCTTAGTGTTCTATTAAAGATTCTTCCCTTTGTGTTAGCCTCAGGGTCGCCCCCTGTTGCTATTGCGTATTCAGATTTAACTATTGCAAAAATTGTAAACACAATTATTAAAACAATAGCAACGCCAAATATAATTTTGAAAGTATCTAAAAATGCATCACTTGTTAGCAGTTTTATTAAAGGGTTTTTAGTATCAAGCACAGCATAATCGTCTATGCTAACTGAAATACCAAGAATAGAAGATATAGTAAACTGGAAAAATTCAATTAAGTTTAAAACAAATGCACAAACCAAATAGATTACTTTTAAAACTAAATTTATAAGCCAGTTTAATATCACTTCAAAGATGGCAGATGTTAATCCAGACGCCTCAATTGTGTTAACAACATCTCCATCGGCACCAAGCAAAGATGAGTGGCTTAAAATACCACCCGATAGCACATTATTAAATTTTAATGCTATGCTTGTGAAGTTCATTACTATTCCTTTGTTATATTATTTTGCTGATTAGTTTTGTTGATTTGTTTCATCAACGCGCAATTTTTCGAATATATCACGCACTCTATCATTAACAATAATATCGATATTTGTTCTAGAGTATGGACCAGTCATTAAGAAAGCTTTACCACGTGGGTTAGTAACAATTGTGTCCTGCTCTTTTTCGTTAATTTGACCCGCTTTTTCATAAAGAGCAACAAGGTCGTTAATATCATGAGGTGCCAAGCTAAATATTAGTGAGTATTGGCTGGCGTTAATAATTGCAGTACTTTTACGAGCGATATCTGGGGTACCAGTGAAGTCTTTAAGGTTTTGAGTAATAACTATTTGCATACCCTCATACTTACGAATACGCTTGGCTAGGTTAAACATAAAGTCTAGCGCAACATCTTTTTTAGGGTCAATGAAGGTGTGGGCCTCGTCAATAACTACTATAACTCTACGCTTTGTGTTAAACTTAGCATTATAGTCTTTATTTTTAATAATTTCATTGTTAAGCCAACGCATGATAAGCATCATCTGTGCGTTTGCTAGGTCGTTGTTACTATTTGCAAGCAAGGTTTGGAAGTTAAACACAATCATGTTCTCTTCGGCGGTTATAGTTGAGAAGCCGTTCCAAAGCATGCTGTTTCTACCACCCTCGGCAAACTTATTTAAATAGGTTTTTATAATTTTTAAGTTGTTTCTTTGATACTCATCTTTAGCTTCATCATATTGTTTAGAAACATAGTTAAACAAGTCTTGCATAATAGGAAATTGATTAGGTTCAAGTTCGTCTATCTTTGTATTAACATTTATGTTAAAGCTATCATATAGCTCTTTTATAGACTCGTTTAAAACCTCTAGAGCATCGTTTGTGATACCATCTAGAATCATTTTAAAGAAAGACTCAAGGAATTGAAGGTGGGTAGAAAGCGAAACGTTTTGCCCTTCTTCATTTTCGTCATCAAGAGCGGTTATAACTTGGAGTGGGTTAATTCTTCCCTCTTTCGCCGAACCAACATCCACCACTTTACCTTTTAGGTTGTGAGCTAGAATGTCGTACTCACGCTCTGGGTCTAGAATAAATATTTTAGTGTTATCTGAAGCTAGGTTGGCAAGAATCGCCTTTGTTGCAAAGCTCTTACCCGAACCAGACTTACCTAGAACTACCATGTTTGAGTTAATTCTTTCTTTATCACGCTTAAAGAAATCCAAAAATACAGGTTCGTTGTTCATACCAAGGTAAATACCCTCTTCATCTTGAACGGCATCACTAACAAATGGGAACATTGCAGCAAGTGAGCTTGAGTTAATACCACGCTCATACTTTTTGTTACTATTACGCTGTGAAATATTACCATTTATAAAACTATCACGCTGTTTACCAAACATTTCGTTATATTTAAAACCAGCACGCATTAGCTGAGTTCTAAGCAGTTTTCTTTGCTCGTCTTCAGCTTGAATATAAATATTTGTATCAAACAAAACCTCATTACCAGTTTTAATAGACGCAAGAAGTTCTCTTAATGTTTCAAGGTGAACATTCTTTTCTAGCTCAGTAGATGCCCTACCCCTCTTAGATGCTTGAATTTCCATTTCCATGATAGACCTATCAAGCCTTTTTTCAGCCTCTGCCTGAGGAACCGCTTTAAATTTAACAGCAATTCTAGTTCCAGGAACCGAGAAAAAGTTTCTACCCCAAGCATTTGGAACTCTTATTGGATATTCGGCAATCGTGTAGGTTGTGTAAGGTTTATCGTTAACATAATGTTTAAGAGCTGCAAACTGAATTCTTTCAGGCATAATCCAATCTAAAAGGTCTTTAGGGTCTATATTTTCAACTTCACGCTCATCAAAACTAGAAGTATAGTAGTTCTTTAAAAATACAGCTGTTTGTTTACGGTCTAGAACTTTACAAGTCATAACATTGTTTGTGTTACCCTCAATTGTGTTCGCAATAAAGTTAATACTAGAAAGCAAAGGCCTAACAGATTTAGCAAATACCACCAAATACATATGGTCTTTCATTATAGGGAACTCTTTATCAACATTCATTGCATCTAGCGAGTTTATACGAGATTCAACTATTTCAATACGAGGAATAGCCTCTTCTTCTTTGGTAACGCCGTTTGCAATATTTTGCAAAATCTCGTCTTTCTTACGACACTCTTTATCAATATATCTATCAAGCACCATTGGCCTAGAAAACTTAAAAATGGCCGCTGTTTGCTCTGTTGAGAGAGATTTTATTGCATTGTCTAAAGCCGCAATATAAGCATCCTGCCTAGCTAGCGACAACATGTAAAATTCAATAGATTTAATCTCTATTGCAACGCCAAAATATTCCTTATAGTCTATAATACCAACCTTAGTTTTTTCGTCATAGTTTTGCTCCAAAATTCCCACATAAGGCATTAGTGCATTAACGCTCTTTCGGGTTGCATGCTTTTGCTTCGTGAACTTTTTAACACCAAATAGGAACCCAAACAAACTCCCAAGGGCATGATAAGTCCTTGTTTCTGGGGCAATGTTTAAGAACATAACAACCGCAAGCATAATAATTGTTGCCGAAAGTATTAGCCTTGTTTTTAAAGCAAAGTCACTAAGTAAAACTAGTGCTAAAACCACCATAAAACCTAGTATTATCACGCCATCTACCAGCGTTAGCCCTTTGAAAAACTGGGTTGTAACTTTCGTTCTTCTAGGAATAAGTCTTGCCATTTAATCTCTCTCCTTGTAAGTTATAAATTGTTTATTTTTTTATATATTAAGCCTTTTGGGTCGTGCCCCAAAAGTGCCCACGGGTTTTCCCCGCAAAATGCGGGGAAAACTAATTATTTGCCACCAGGGTCTGGATTTCTAGTGTCATTTATTGGAGTAACGAATTTTTGATACTTGTTATTTCGTTTATCTCTCATCAGTTCAGAAACTTGCTTTTTCATCTTCTTAGCATTGCTTTCAAGACTACTATTAAGTTTCTTAAGTTCACTAATTTGAGTTTCTATCTTCTTCAACTGTTCATTTGCAAGAGGCACTTTAATCTTACCCTCTTTAAGCCTTGTTTCAATATCGCTCTTAGCCTTAGCAAGAACTTGTTGATATCTTCGCGAAGCTTCATAAGCCTTAGCAGCCGATTTAACTGGTCTACCACCGTGAGCCTTATCTTGCCTAATTAGGTTGTTAAATGCTTTTAGGTAGCCACTGCGTATTGCAGCTGCAGCCTTATCGTCAAGAGCTTTTGCAACACCAGCCTCACGAGTAGAAGATGCACCAGTAGCAGTTGTTCTTCCAGTTGCTGTAACATTACCAGAAGCCACAACTGGTCCATCAGTTTTAACTGTTCCGCCCTTAACCTTAACATTCTTTCCAAGAACTTCGGTTATCTTGCCTGCTTTCTGCTTGTCATACTGCGCTAAAGCAGTTCTAAGTTGCTCAAGCCTTACTTGCTCTCTCTTAGATGCCATGCCACTTTGAAGTTTCTTTTCTAGTCGCTTAATGTGAGCCTCGGTCTTTTCTCTGGTGAACGCTGCATTCTTGTCTGCATGTTTCTTGAGTATATCTCTAACCATCGCAGCTTCGCCATTTCTAGTTAAGGCCATTCTAAGTTGTGTTGCTTGTTTACCATCTACAACCTTTTGAATTCTTTCAGAGCCAACCCTAATATGAGATTTCCTTGTTTCAACAGCCTCGCTAGCTCTAACTGCACTTTCTCCAGCTCTTCTATCAATCTCACTAGATCTAGCCCCAACTTTCTCTGCTGTTTTAAGCCTATCACCAATCTTAACCTTCTTAGCTGCCTTAACCCTGCTCTTTGCTTCGTCTTTAACAGCGCTAATTGCATCCCTAGTGCTTCTTGTAGCCTCTTTAGCTTCTGCTCTACCTGCTCTTGTTGCCTCTCTTTGCGCCCTAGATTCGGCTTTAGAGTAGCCATAAGCTGTCATAGTAGTTAAGTTTTTCTTAACAACAGATTTCTTAGATACTTTCTTATATCTAGGAGCATTCAAGTTAAGTTCGTTAATTGCTGAATCAATACCACTAATCTGGCTTGCAACAGTGGCCTGATCTTCCATGCTCATAACATCTGCGTTTGCTTGAAGGTGTTTGCTTAGTTTGTCTTTTTGAGCCTGCAAAGCTTGTTTACGCTTATATTTAAGCTTGTTTTCTTTGTTAAGGAAGCTAATTCCAACGCTTCTGTTGTATGTATACTCTGCTTTGTTCATGGCTTTTTCAGCAGCTCTTGATTCCTTTCTTCTTCTATCTACTTCTTCTTGAGCTCTATCAATATCTCCTTTTAGAGCTTTTGTTCTCTCGCTATCTGCCTTCTTATCGCCAGTAGGATTTAGTAGATGTTGCTCAAGTTCGGCACGCTTGCGTTGTAGTTCAGACTCTGCCCTTGAAAGCGCAACCTTAGACGCATCATATCTAGTGCTAAGCTTAGTGTGCTCTTGTTCATAAGCTTGCCTACTTGCTTCTCTTTTTAGCCTTGTTTTTTGAAGCGAAGTTGCATTCAAGCCCTTACGCAAAGCTTCTTCGGCTTGCCTTGAAATGTCGGCCCTTTCAGCACTCTTAGCTCTTTGTTCTGACATTAGAGTTCCAAAACTCATCTCGCTAGTAGCTTCAGTTTTAGCCTTCTTATATCTAGTAGCACCTCTTCTACCTGCATTAGCATCAATCTCTTGAAGCTTAGCATCTTTCTTAGCAATAGCAGAGATAAGTTTTTGTTGCTGTTCTGGCGACATATTTTCGCCGTATGTTTCAAATTGTTTTTGCAGTTTTTCACGCTCTTTAACAAGTTGTTTTCTAATATTCCTCTCGCCTTTAGCCTCAATTCTGTTTGCTGTAGCAGAATAATCATTTATAGCATCGTTGTTCTTATCAATCTGTTTCTGGTTCTTATTCCTTTCGGCAACACTTTCGTTGTAGGTTTGAACCTCGCTCTTAAGCCTAGTTTCAAGCTCTTTAACTCGTTTTTGAGCTTCTTCACTACCAGGGCCTCTGCCAATATTCGTACGATTTGCCATAGCAGCATTAAGTTCTTTCTCAAGGTTTTCAATTTTTGCTCTAGAATCAGAAATCCTCTTAGAAACTTGTCTGTTTGCTTTTTCAAGCTTTTCGTTCGACTCTCTTGCGGCTTTACTCTTATCTGCCTTAGCAGAAAGGTCTCTAGCTTGTCGTTTAGAACGAACATCCTCAGCAGACAACACTTCACTACCAGTTAATCTATCAAGATTAGCGTTAAGTTCGTTAAGTTTTCTTAATCTCTTGCCATGAGGTGTGCCATTGTAGATCTCGCTATCTTTCATTACAACAGCATTAGCCTTTTCTAGCGAAGCTCTTGCCGCTTTAACAGCTTCCTTACGCTCGGCGTTAATAGCATCCTGCAATGCAGCGTTCTGCTCGGCAGTGTCTAGATTAGCAAATGTCTTTTCGCCTCTCTTTCTAGACTTGTTAAACTTTTCAACCATCTCACGGCGCTTAGCCATATCAAGGTTGTTAACATCATCTAATGTTGCTTCCTGCTCGCTAAGCTTAAGAGCATCCTCATATGCTTTTCTAGCTTCAGCCTGCTCAGCCTCATGTCTACCAATTTCTTCAGAAGTTATCTTGCCCCATCTACCTTTAAGTGGTTTACCAAGACCATTTTGCTCTAAAGCAACTCTAGTTTCAAGCTCGGCAATCTTATTATCAAGTTCACTATTCTTGAAGTTAAACTTAGCTTCTTTCATCCTTAGGCCTTGTTCTTTATCAAAGTCGTTTCTAGCCTGTTTAATGAGCTTATCATTTTGCTTTTTAACTTCATTAGTGTATGTCTTCTTACTTAAGTTAGCAAGCTCTGTTCTTTCTTCATTTGTAATAGTTCCAGCCTCTTGTTTAGCCCCAAGAATTCTTCTTCTCTCCTTATCTGCATCGCGTTCTCTCTTAAGAGCCTCTTCTCTAACAGCCTCGGCCTGTTTGTCTATCTGCATATCAGCATGCTTAGAGTTCCAAGCATTTTGAACTAGAGTTTCTCTATACTCTTGAAGGGCTTCATTTCTCATCCTTCTAAAGCCTTTATCACGCCCACTCATGTTGTTAAGGTCTACATCATGATTTTTCATATATTGAGCGTATGCAGCAGACAATGTTTCAGCATTGTTTTCATCGAATATCTTATCTGCCTCTGCCTTGCCTTCGTTAAATTCATCAAAGGCTTTTTGAGCATTTCTTCCACGAATTCCAAAGTCTACCTCGCCACTTTGTTGAGCTTCAAGAAGGTCGGCTCTTTCAGCCATAAGCCCTTGTAGTTTAGCCTCGTTTTTAGTAAGCTTAGGCAACTCTTCTGAAACAGCATCACTAGCAGCTTCGCTAATTTGAGCATCAAACCCTTGATCTTCTACAAAGTTTTCAGCACCAGCATTTGCTTCGGCAGTTTCTACAGTAGCTCCAGTTTCTGTTCCCTGTAACTGATGAGCTCTTGTTTGCGTTTCAGTTGCAGAACTAGAAGTTGTAGCTCCTTGTGGTTCCTGCGTTCTAGGAACAGATGCAGGCGCCTCTGGCGTTGGAGCTGCTGGCGATGGCGTTCTACTACCACCAGATTCCATACCAGCATCCGCCCTGTCGCTCTTTTTACCTTTTGGATGGTCATTCTTCCATTTGTCATAAATAGCCGACCCAGGGACAAAATTCTTTAAGAATCCTCCGTGTCGTCTTCCGTCTTTATCTTTTTTTCCCAATAAGCTGTCTACAGTTTCCATGGCGGCTTGCCCAGAAACATGTTTACCAACCTCATTAACTGTAGACTTAACTTTTTCCTTAACATCTGCACCCTTGCTATAAGCATCTTCAGCACCAATCATGTCTGCAATTGTTTTAGGTAGCGTTTTAATTAGAGTAAACGCAACCAGCAAGAATAGAATATAAACAAGACTATTTACAGCATCTGCACTAAGCCCTGCAAGCCAGCTACCTTGACTAATGTTTGTTTGAAGGTCGTAGTCGGTAAATAGTTGTGACGCATCGCGTATTGCAGGAATAAGAATAAAGAAGAAGTTTAAGCCTATCATAACGCCATAGGCACCTAAAACTTTCTTTACAAGGTTCGACTGCCAGTTAGAATACATCTTACCATTATCAAGAGGCATAGCCGAAACAATGCCTGGCATAACAAGGAAGTAAATAGTAATGTCGTAAATACGAGCAACTAAGCCCCAAACTGCCTGCCCCATAACAACTAGCACAAGTATGGTTGCAAATACTAGTATCAAAATATTGATTCGCCCTGGAACAAAGAAAGTGTTAACATCTAGCCCAGCAACATTATTAAAGTTGTAGTCTAAAAATAGCCTACCATTCTCAATTGTGAAAGCTAAAGTTTCAGTTTCTTTATCTCCAGCCCCCTGGAAAAATCCAAGTTCAAATCTCCATGTAGGGCCCTCTCCAAACAAGTTTAATATGTTAAGGCTAAAGTCAAAGTGCCAAACGCCAAGTGTAACATATTCTCTAACGAATCTAATGTTTGGCTCAAGTTCGGTTAAAATGTCTAAAGCGTCTTCTCTGCTAGAGTAGTTTGGTATTCTACTAAATGTACCCTCATTTAAAACAAACATATAAGCATTTGTTACAGCATTTTCTTTGTTATTGCTCGGAATATCTGCACTAGAAGAGGCAGAGTAATAAACAGTTGCAATAATTGAGCCCTCGCCCGTTGCAGAGCTTGCATCCTCTCTATATATAGTTCCTATATAAATGCTATTTCCCTCTGCATCTGTGCTTGTAGCCCTACCAAACGAAATATTAGAAGGTCTAACATAATATGATTGCGTAGATATAACTGTAAGTGAATTGCTTGTAGTATCAGTGTTAGGATTATATTGATAATATGTGGTTGAACCACCAGTTCCATCAACCCTAAATGCAAACAAGTTGTATGTGTTTATAGTTAACTTATACATTTCGTATGGATCGTTTGGTCCACCATACTCATTTATATCATATATTCCATTACCACTAACAGTTTCCACAAAATTGAAATATAAATATTGCCCAGAGCTATAAGCATACCTATAAGTGGTATATCCGCTTCCAGCACCAACATATTCCATATCATATATAGATACGTTTAGTGCTTTGCTTCCAGCAGAAATTGGAGAGCCCCCGCTAGCACCATCCCTTAAATAAAGGTGGAACAAGTCCATTGCTAGAACAGATAAAGAATTATCGCTAGCATTAAATGAAACTCTAACGATTATAGGATATGAAGAACCACCATAAGAGTATCTATACATATTCTCGCCAGTGTACAGCGCGAAAAAGTATGTAACATTACCATTTGAATATTCAATTCTTTCACTTGTTATTTCTCTAAATGATGGGTTTGATATTGTTAACCTTGAGCCATTGGCAGTTATGTTTGAAGTTGAAAGTATAGAGCCATCCAGTGTTGGAAGAATTTGATTAACCGAAACTCCAAGCCTTGTAAATTGGAAACCAATTTCTTGAGCACTACTGGTTCCGTCAACAGAAACGTTTACATTTGCCGACTTAGATAACAAACCATAAGAATTTCTATTTAGATTAAAAATGTTTCCGTCTTCTTGATCAAGCGAAGTTTTCTCTGCTGAAAAACCAAGCGAACCTGAACTTATGAAAGCAACAGTGCTTGTAGCCGCCGATGGAGAATGTTCATAACCTGTGCCAGTTAACGAGCCTCCACCAATAGGCGCACTTAAGTTTGCATTTCCAGCAGTTGTCACAGCAAGTAGCCTTGCAATTAAGCCATTAGAACTAGATGTTCCCCCACCTGTTGCTATGTTATAACTACTATACAAGCCATCACCAACAATATTCACACCACTGCTAGCTGTTATCCATCCTAGGTTATTGCTATTATATTGAGAATATGCAAAATAGATATTGCCAGAAGTTCCACTGCTATCAATGTTCACAAAACATATTAAAGGAACACTTCTAATTGATAAAGCACCATCAGCAGATCCGCCAAACTGCCTATTGTCGATATGAACACTCACATTTTGGTTAGAAATAAACATATAATAGGTTTTTGAGCCCGACCCATCAAAATCAATACTAACGCTATTGCTACCGTCACTTTTGCTACCCAAGGTCCACGACAATCCCGTTAGCTCTTGCCGAGTAGCATTCCCACTTTCATTTAAAGCTATAAAGTTTAGCGAAGTTGGCAAAGATTGTGCTATTTGCTTTAGCGAATAACTATTTATATTGTTAACTCCCCCAGCAGGCTGAGCCACTAAAGCGTTTCCATTAAGGCCTGTAAAACTTGAGTTGAAACCAACAGAGAAATCTACAGTTTTATCTGCCCAAGTTGCAGAACTTTCTACAGTAGCTTGAACATAGTATGGCTCATCTAGTGCAACGGCGTTGCCACTAGCATCTGAGTTATAACCCGTTGTAATTTGAGTTGGGGTGCCATCACGATTGCTAAATACTGTTGTTAAAACACCTCTTGCCACAATAAGACCCTCATAGCTTGGGTCTAAATAGTTGCTAGAGAATGTGTGAGAATCACCATAATCATCAATATAAGCTCTGTTATTTACAACAGGAATATATTGATTATCTCTCGAGCTGTAGTACGCCATTATAAATATAGCGCCCTCTTCTTCTTTGCTTGCATTTAAGTTTGGTTGATAAACAGTATAACCACTATCTCTATAGTTAACCATGAACGATTTTGAAGAACCATAGAAATCAGATGCAACATAACGGTTGTTAATATACCCTCCCTCACCATTGTAATACCAGTTTATAAGAGGGTTGTTGATATTAACAATCGACATTTCCACAACATCATTTATCATGAAGTCTATAACATCTGCCATAACATAGTATTCACTTGGAAGGGCAACTAAACCATTTGTTCCACCGTCATGATACGAGCCCCAAAGCGCATTGTTTGTGTAAACATATGCATCTGCGTAAACATTTCCGCTTGCAGATGTGAATTGCTCCTTCACTCCCGTAACAGTTTTATCAAAGGTTAATGTATCCCTTGTTAAAAGCTCGTTATAATACCATGTTCTATATGCGGCTTGCACTAGCCTAGTAGACTCCTCTTGAGCATGAAGGCTAACATCAAGTGCATAAGGTTTTCCACTAAGCGAAGGGCAACCTAAGTTTCCAGCCATTACAAGAGGCGCCCCAATTTGTTCAAAATATTTAACATAAAATTCATAATCACTTTCAAGCTCGTCTTTATTAACATAATACAGATACTCAGCCCCGTTATATTGGAACATAAAGCCATAAAAATGATTTGCACTATTGTAGTGCATAGGCTCAATAGTTGTTACAGCTGAAGATATATACTTTGTTGTTCCACCTATAGTTACAGCAACATTATTTGTTGCAGGAAGCCTTATGTTGTAGCTCGCATAAACACGATATTTGTTTGCATCATATGCCGAGGCAGTAAAAATTTGGCTACCCATAGTTAGCTTGTTGTTTATGTTAAAAGCATTAACAAGGCTTGTTAAAATTGCGTTAGACGCTAAAATGCCCATAACAATCATAATTGGCATTAAAATAACCAGCACAATTGCTTTAAGCGAACGAGCCATTATGCCCTTTTTGTCGTTACTACCCTTTCCATCTTCACTAGAGGCATAGTTATATTCACTCTTAACTATTGCAACAATTGCAAAAATTATCAAAAGCACAACAAACACGCCAAGCATAATTCTAAACACTCTTTGAACCTGGTCGTTATACAAAAACCTAAAAATAATATCAGATTCCCCAAGGGTGTCTGCCGAAACTCTTTCTGTTCCCCAGTAATCTAAACCAACCAACTTTTTAACGAAATATTGCATGAAGTCTACAATGTTTAGAATAAATCGCATGATAAGATATATAAGCCACATAATACCGTCTAAAATGGCGGCGGGCAATAAACTAAGAAAAAAATCTGCTATCTTACTAAGAAAAGAGTAGTTTACAGGGTTTCCTAAAGAATCCACCCCCGAACCAAACACACTAGAAACCGACACCATTAAATTCCCCATACATTTATCCCCTTTGTTTAGGCAGTCATGCGATTAAAGTTAGTATTATTGTAGCCAAAGTTTTTTATTAAAATTGTAGTAAAACTCGCCATAATTCGCTTAAATTATATTTTTATTTATATAAATATATCACATTAGAGT
>ENA-OZAF01000238-OZAF01000238.1-human-gut-metagenome-genome-assembly--contig:-NODE-238-length-25831-cov-6.121702_pt1 | contig 25831 bp, 23 predicted proteins | sample MGYA00244207_ERZ653498 | MGnify/ENA primary metagenome ERZ653498 (study PRJEB26926, sample SAMN06165156) | human gut metagenome | biome: ENVO:00009003; feature: ENVO:2100002; material: ENVO:00002003... | reverse complement strand
ATACGAGATGACGTCGAGTCTCGTGGGCTCGGAGATGTGTATAAGAGACAGACGACGCCCAGCTCCGGGAAGTAGTCCGCGCGCGGGGTTCCGTCGTAGTCCACGCCCGTGTGGAAGGCGCGGTTCGTGCCGTCGCCGTAGACGAAGATGCGCGAGTCCTGCGCCCCGTTATAGAGCTCGGCGTAGCGCATGGCGCGGATGTCCGCGGCCGTGTCCTCCGGGACCGTCCAGCCTATCTCGAGGCTGTTCACGCCCTCGGCGGGGGCTGTGGTGAAGGTGAGCTTGCCGCTTGCGGTGTCCGCGGTCCAGCCCGTCAGCTCTTCGCCTGTGGCTGTGGAGCGGACGTAGTCGATGGAGGCGAGTCCCCCCTCCGGCAGGACGAAAACCTTCTGCGTCCCGTCGGGCGAAAAGCGCGCGCGTCTCAGGCCGCAGAGCTTGTTTATCTGCTCGAGCGGCGTGCCGCCGCCCGCGGGCGGGACGGAGACCGCCACCATCGGCCTGTATCCCGCGACGTCCGAGAGCGCCGAACCGTCCCAGACCTTGTACTCCGAGCCGTTTTGCAGGTACATGTTCCCGCCGAAGCCGAACATGTGGACGTCGGAGCTCGTGTCTATGGCCCCGCAGGCGGTCTTGCCCCAGTCGCCGTCCTCCCGCTGCTCGAGCTCCCAGAGGTAGCCGTTGCAGGCCGCGCAGAGGACCTCCCTGCCGCCCACAAAGCCGGACCAGATGCCGCGCACGACGCTGTCCGCGCTGTTGCCCCTGGCCGTGACGGGGTGGAACTGCCAGCGGTAGCTCAGCTCCGTCCAGCGGGCGTAGAGGTTCGTGCTGCCGGTCGGCGTGCAGCTGTCCCCGGCTGCGCCGACATAGGCCCCGCCCGAGGAGGCCGTGTACCAGCCCGCAAAGCTGTAGCCCTCGCGCGTTGCGGCGGGCAGCCGGATGCTGCCGGGCGTCCAATGCGCATAGAGCGTGGTGTCCGCGCTGCCGGGGAAGGGTATGAGCCCTTTGCCGTCCGCGCCGTAGTACTGCGTCCCGCCCGAGGTGCTGGTGAAGTAGCCCTGGAAGGCCGAGGGGCAGCTCTGATATGTGCTTTTCCCGCTGCCGTCGTTGCTGTAAAAGCGGATGTCATAGCTCTTGTACGGCAGGTCTATGTCCGGCAGGGGCTCTCCCGTGTCCACGCTCACGGAGTCCGTGCCGCCGGAGCCGCCGTTTTTGTTGAAGCTCAGCGTGTAGCCGTTCGTATAGGCCCCGATGATGTCGCCCCTGTCGAGCGACGTATAGTTGTTTTGTATAGACGATGCACCGTTCCAGACGTAGAGATAGACGTCCCCCGCGGCGTACTGCGCGTCCGGCGCGCTTATCTCCACGCTGGGGCTGGTGAAGTAAAAAGTACCGTCCCTAGGCGTGGAAGTTCCCGCGTTTTCGTAGGCGGAGGATTCAGACGTCAAAAACTTATATGCAAGCGGCCTGGAAGAGCTTGCGTTCAAAATGCCCGCCGGGCCGTGTTTGAGCGTCACCTTGAGGTTTTTGACGCTCTCCTGGGGCTCGAAGCGGATGAGAAAGACATAGCTGCCGTTGGGGTAATCGGAATTGCCCTCTGCGTTGACGCCCGCCCAGCCGTTACGGTCATCACCAACAAACTGCGCGTTGGTGTCGCTGAGCCAGGGCTGAAATTCGCGCCCGTCCAGGAAGGTCTTGGAGTAGATGCCGTTTATGTAGCCTTTGGCCATGCCGCGCCCCCTCTCAGACCGCTATCCCGGCGAAGCGGTGGACGCCGCCGTTTTCGTCGCGGTAGTAATAGCCGATATAGCTCTCGCGGTTTGCGTAGTCGACGGAGACGGGCTCGCCCGTGAGCGTGAGATTGCCGAGAGCGTCCGCCTCGACGCCGGGGTACATCGTGAGCGAGGCCGTGCTCGCGAGCGCCTCGGTGAGCAGGACCTCCGTCGTGCCTGTGTCCACCTCGACGGTGTAGCCGCTCATGAGCCCGGCGATGCTGCGGCTGCCCGCCCTTTTCTTGAGCGCGCCGCCGTCCGTCACCTTGAAGTTGCGCATGACGGCTGCCTCGCCCATCTTGAGGGAGGCCTCGCCCTCCTGCGCCTCGTTGACGCCGAGCCATTTCTTGATCTGATAAACCGCCTCAGAGGCGGGGCTTATGATCTGTGCCATGACTGCCTCCTTTGCATGGGATAGGGGCCGGGCGCTGAGCCCGGCCCTTTTGGATCAGGCGGAATAGGCCTTTTCGACGACGGGAGAGGGATATTTCGCCTCGGTGAAGGCGTAGGCGCGGAGCGTCTGGCCCTCCTCGAGCGTGACGGAGGCCCCGGAGCTCACGAGGGAGCGGGTGCTGCTGTACCTGGGGTCCGTGCCGTCGGTGGTGACGTAGATGCTCGCGCCCTCGGCGGTCACGGATACGGAGGCCCCGGAGCCGCCGAGCGCCGGCGCGGCCTGCACGCTGCCGGCCGCGGCGTAGACATAGACGCCGTCGCACTTCTCCGCGAGGACGCCCGCCCAGTAGCGGACCCTGCCCTCGATGACGTTGCCGTCTATGCCCATGGGGTCCTTCTGGATCTTGTATTTGGTGAGCTTCTGGGCGAAGGGGCAGGCGTCCTTGTGCTGGAGGATGAAGTAGACGCCAGCGGGCATGTCCGCGTCGGGGACGACGTGGACGTCGAAGCCCGCGACTCGGGGCAGGCTGTTCTCGGTGAGGGCCTGGGAGCCGAGTTTTTCGAGGTAGGTGAGGTTTGCGAGGTTCGGGAGCATGGCGGCGTAGGTCTCGGCGATGAACATGCCGCGGCCCGCGCGGGGGACGTGGCAGTTGTTCATGTGGGAGGCCCCGGCCTGGATGAGACCCAGGAGGGTCTCAGCCGTGGGGGCCTCGCCGCCGACGACCTTGCCCGCGCCGTAGGCCCACTTCATCATGACGTAGGCCTCGGTCTCCGGGATGACGACGTCGCGGACCTGGACGTGGAGGCGCGCGGAGGCGTCCTTGACGTTGTACTGGTCCTGGGCGTTGCCCTCGTCGATGGAGCCGGTGAAGGAGCGGTCCCGCTCGATGCGGAAGGTCTGGACCCTGTCGCCTATCTCCTTTATCTCGCCGTAGCGGGAGGTGCCGCTCTTGACGTAGTCGTTCATCTCCATCTTGTCCACGGAGTAGACGGAGACCTCGTTGACGCCGGTGAACTCGACCTTGTCGCTCGTTGCCCCGCGCAGGAGGCTCTCACGGGCGAAGGCGTCGTCCACGTACTTGGAGAATTTGCTTGCAAGATTGATGGCCAAAAGGCATCTTCCTTTCGTAGTTGGATTGGATATGCCCGGCGTTCCGCTGGTCTGCCCCGCGCCGGAGGAAAGCGGACGCTGGTCTCGCGTCCGCGGAGATCGGAATAATGGGGCCGCCAAGCCTCCCTTGCGCAAAGGGAGGTGGCACGGCAAAGCCGTGACGGAGGGATCGCAGACGGCGCACCCATTCACGATAAGAGGCGACCCCTCAGCCGCCTGCGGCGGCAGCTCCCCTTGCGCAGGGGAGCCTTTGCACTTTCCGCAGGCCGCACCGGCCACGCCGCGCCCTCAGATGGAGTTCCACCCGGCTTTTATCGGGTCGTAGGGCGGGTCGCCGCCGGCGGAGACGGCGCTGCCCGCGCTGCGGCGGGCGTTCTCGCGCTCGCGGCGCTCGCGCTCGAGCTCGGAGCGCAGGCGCGCGAGCTCCGTGTCCTTTTCCGCGGCCTCGCGGCGGGAGAGGTGCGCGGCATAGGCGTCCGTCAGGCTCGCGCCGCGGCGCACCTCCTCCCAGACCTCCTCGGGTATCGCCCCGCGGTCCCGCCGCAGCCGCGAGGCCGCCTCCGGAAAGCTCTTCACAAAGCTCTCGCAGTCCCGCCTGCGCCGCTCCTCGGGGCTCAGCTCCCCCGTCCCGCCCGAGCGCAGGGACTCTATCTGCCGGCTCGCGTCGCCGAGCTTTCCGCGGATGCGGTCGTAGTCCAGGCCCTTCTGCGCCAGCGCGATGAGCTCATCGCGCCCCACGCTCCGCTCCTCGCCCAGGTGCCGGAGCGTGTAGCTCTCCGGCTCCCGCTCCGGCTCCGGCTTCTGCGCGAGGCCGGGCTCGGCCTCGTCCACCACGCCCTGCATGATCTCCGCCGCGTCTATCTCCCACTCGCCCCCGGCGGTGAGGCTCACGCTGTTTTCCTCCATAGTCCTCCCTTTCTCAGGCGGTCTCCGCCTGTGCGCCCGCGGCAGCGCGCCGCGCCGTTATCGCGTTTATCAGGCCCTGGCGGTCCGTGATGTAGCCGTCCGGTACCCGCTCCAGGTATTCCAGGACGTCTATGTGTCCCTGTGCCAGCAGGTTGTCCATCGTCTGCGTCGCGGCGATCTCGCTCCAGTAGGCCGCGGTGCCGACGTCGAGCTTCAGCCGCAGCGGCAGCTCGCGCAGGCCCGTGAAGTCGAAGAGCACCGAGATCTTCCCGTTCTCCGCCCTGGGCAGCGCGTCCCCGGCGAAGTCCAGGACCTCCTCCGGCACCTCCGCCACGGGGTCTATCTCCGCGGGGCGCAGGCCGTAATAGCCGCTCATGAAGTCCATGTAGATGCTGCCCAGGTCCTCAATGCTCTGGTAGAGGTTCTGCCGGGTTATCTCGTTCGGCGTGGCGGCGGCCCGCTGCAGGGCGATGATGGCCGAGGTGTTGTCCGGCCTCGCCTCGCCGAGGGCGACGCTCGTCGCGCCGAGGTTCGTCTGCGTGAGGTTCTGCGTCAGCTCGATGAACTGCGCGATCTGCGGCGAGATCTGCGCCGGCCCCAGCACGCGGGCGACGTTGTCCACGCCGCCGCCGTTCACGCCTATGGCCCGGCCGATGCCGTTGTCCCAGCGCGGGACGCGGGTCTTGTCGTAGACGATCTTGGGGTAGGCCGTGGCCATGAGGGATATCATGCTCATGGCGAAGAGCTTGTTTATGTACACCTGGTTCGGGATGAGCCCGGTCAGCAGGGCCTGGCCGTGGTAGCTGTCCTGGACGTAGTCCCAGCAGAGCCAGGTGACGGGGTAGAGCTTGAGGCCGAGGTCCCAGGGCCTGCGTATCATGACGCCGCGCGCGCACTCGCAGGCCCAGACGGTGCCGGTCTCCTCCTCCTTCCAGAGCCGGAGGATAACGGTGGTCTTTTCGCCGGTGTCCTTGTAGGCGTCCATGAGCTGTTCGTCCGTGTCCTCCTTGAGGGCCTCCCAGTCCGGGCAGCCGAGGCGGCGCGCCCTCTCGCGGAGGGCCTCGGTCATCTCGCGCCGCTTTATGAGGATGTAGGGCTGGGTCTGGACGTTCCGGTCCGCCGTGTTGCCGAAGCCGATGCGCGTGTTCTGCACCACCTCCGTGACCACGGCGCCGCGCCTGCCGTCGCCTGCGTCGGCCTCCGGGTCCCACCAGGTGTAGGTGGCGCCGTCGCCGTCCACGGCGGCGTTGCGCATGTACTCCTTGAGCAGCCAGGGCAGCTTGTTCCGCTCGAAGAGCGCCTCGAACTCCGCGTTGATGACGTCCGCGGCGCGCCTGAGCCCCCGGTCCCCCGCGCCCGAGGGCAGGGGCGAGCACTTGAGCTGGAGCTTGTCGCTCGTGATGGACGCCACGGTGAAGAGCGTCACGCGCTTGAGGAAGTTGAACTGCGGCGTGGGCAGTCCGTTACTCTCGACGCCCTCCCACTGCTTGCCGATGAAGAAGTTCTCGTTCACGCGGACGGTGTCGTCGAGCTGGATGCTGTCGTTGTAGGCGAGCATCTTTTCGTACTCGCGCCAGACGGAGTCCGCGGAAATGTCCCTGCGCTTCAAGGCTCAGCCCTCCTCTCCGGGCCTGCGGCACATGTCGGCCCGGCCGTAGCTGAGGATGCCCGCAAGGGCCTCCTCGAACCTGCGCTGCTCGCGCAGGGCGCGCTCGCGCCCCTCCTCTTCGGAAAGCTCGGGAGCGGCGGGCGTTTCCGCCGCCTGGCTCCGCTCGAGCGAGCGCAGGCAGAGCCAGAGCGCCGCGCCCGAGGCCGTGCAGGCTGCGGCGCAGACGAGCGCCGCGATGAGCAGTATGATCTCCATTTTGACCTCCCTAGTTCTAAGCGTATTCTAGATAGCCGCGGCCCGGGTCCCCGCCGGTCATGAACTCGTCGTAGGGCTCAAGCTCCTCGTCCTCGTCCCTGGGTACGGGCGGCTGCGTATCCGCGGCCAGCTTGCGGCTTATGCAGTAATAGCGGACGGCGTCCACGCGGTGCGTGAGCTCATGCGGCTCCTTGGCGCAGTCGTTGGGGTCCGTCTCGTCGGCCTGGATGTCGCGCAGGTCCGAGATGGTCCGGCGGCAGCTCGTGAAGAGCATCAGCATGGGCCTTTTCCCGTCCGGGCGCCGGGCCAGGGCCTCGCGGATGAGCAGATGCCCGCGGACCCTGTCGTTCGCCGCGCGGACGAGGGGGACGCCGTTTTCCGCAAAGATCTCGGCCATGGTGCGGCCCGTGTCCTTCTGGCGGCTCCACATGTCCGGCGGGGCGAAGGTCGCCTCGATGCGCTCGCCGGGCTCCGTGTGCTCCGCGATGGCCTCCGCCGCCTCGCGGACTATGAGCCCGGGGGCGGAGAACTCGCGGTAGAGCCAGCTGCGGCCCTCGCCGTCCACGGCGAACCAGCAGCAGGCGAAGAGGTCCAGGCCGTAGTCGAAGGCCCGGTAGCGCCGCCAGTCCTCGGGTATGGCAAAGGGCTCCGCGAGGTTCTCGCGGCCGGAGAGCTCCGGGAAGTAGCTGCCGCCCAGGGCGTCCCAGTCGCCGTAGCGGTAGGCGCGGCGCAGGTCCTCCGGCATGGAGGCCAGCATCCGCACATAGCCCGGGGAGGCCCGGAGCAGGGCCGTGTTGTCCTCGACGGTGGCGGGGATGAACACATAGTCCTCCGGGTTTTCGGCGGCCTCCGGGTCGCCCCCGCCGTCATAAAAGTCGCGGTCTATGAAGAGCCGCTTCACCCAGCGGTGGCCCACCCCGCCCGGGTTGCAGGTGAGATACATCCGCTTCGGGATGTCGTTCACTCCGCGCAGGAGCCCGCCCAGGAATTGGAACGAGCGCCAGGAAAACTGCGTGGCCTCGTCAATGAATATCCAGTCGTACTCCTGGCCGTTGTACTCCAGCTCGGAGCTCTCTCCGGACCAGTGGCCGAAGCGGATGAGGCTGCCGTTTGCAAAACTGAGACAGCGCAGCGCGCCGTTGTAGGAGCAGAACTCGGGCTTTATCATGCGGAGCATGGGCTCGATGTGGTTGGACTGCAGCTCGGGATAGGTGCGGCGGAGGATGAGGATGCGTATGCCGGCGTAGTTGTAGGCCCCGAGCAGGGCCTTGGTGCGGACGGCCCAGGTCTTGCCGCCGCCCTTTGCGCCGCCGTAGGCGGTGTAGAGCTTGCGCGAGGCGAAGAAGAGCTTTTGCTTGGGGTTGGCCTCGCCGGGGTCCCAGAAGTATTCTCCCGTCATTCTGCGGCGCCCCGGCCCACGCCCTCCAGCCGGATGACGAGGCGCTTTTCCGCGCCCTGGCCGGCCTTGTCGGCGTAGCCGCCGTTTTTCTCCTGTTTGAGTGCGTTCATGCAGCCCGCGGCCCGGCCGGACTCCGTGACCATCCGGTTCTCGAGCCAGTCCATGCGCCGCAGGCGCGCCCGCTCGAACTCGCGGCGGCAGGCCTCGTCCTCCAGGAGTCCGGCGTACTCCGCCTCGCTCAGGCCCAGCTCCAGCAGGAGCCCCGCCTCCGTGGGGAAGCGGCCCTCCTCCTCTCTCGCCGTGAAATATCGCTCAATGCCCGCGCGCAGGCCGCGCGCCGCCCTGTGCGCCATCGTCTCACCTCCCGCCTGGGGGACAATATACAGACTTTCGCGCATTTCGTAAGTGCAAAAACGAAAAAAGTGCAAAAAAATCCGCCCCCCTCCGTTTCCGGAGAGGGGCGGCGTGCGCTAAACTTCGGCTTTGATTATTCCATTGAGACGGCGTAGCCCTCGGAGCCGAGGCGGTCCAGCAGGGCCTGGCCGTGCTCCTGGCCGCCGACCTCGCAGGCGATGTGGACCAGGATCTCGCTGGGCGAGAGGCTGGGGCAGAGCCTGTCGTGGTTTATGGTCATGATGTTCGCGCCGCTGTCCGCGATGATCTGCAGAAGGCGCATGAGACTGCCGGGGGAGTCCGGGAGCGTGGTGGCTAGCTTTATCCGCCTGTGCCGCGAGACGAGGCCGAGCTCGATGACGCGGTGGATGAAGCTGACGTCTATGTTGCCGCCGGAGAGGAGGCAGACGGTCTTTTTCTCAGCGGTCTCGAGCTTGCCGGCGAGGACCGCGGCGACGGAGCTCGCGCCGGAGGGCTCCACGATCTGCTTCGTGCGCTCCATGAGCAGGAGGATGGCGGCGGAGATGTCGTTGTCGGAGACGGTGACGAGGTCGTCCGCGTACTGCATGATCTGGGCGACGGTCTTTTCCCCGGGGCATTTGACGGCGATGCCGTCCGCGATGGTGGAGACGCGCTCGGAGGCGACGCGCTGACCCTCGTGGAAGCTGCGCCAGACGGCGTTGGCGCCCTCCGCCTGGACGCCGACGACGCGGACGCGCGGGTTCACCTGCTTTATGCAGGCGGCGACGCCCGCGAGCAGCCCGCCCCCGCCGACGGGTACGACGACGGTGTCCACCGTGGGCAGCTGGCTGAGTATCTCGAGGCCGACGGTCCCCTGCCCGGCCATGACCTCGTAGTCGTCGAAGGGGTGGAGGAAGGTGGCCTCCTCCTCGCGGCAGATCTCCATGGCCTTTTCAAAGGCGTCGTCGTAGCAGTCGCCGCAGAGGACGACCTTCGCGCCGTAGCCCTCCGTGGCCTGGACCTTGGCGATGGGCGCGGCCTTGGGCATGACGATGGTCGCGGGCAGGCCGTGGCGCTGTGCGGCGTAGGCCACGCCCTGGGCGTGGTTGCCGGCGGAGGATGCCACGACGGCCTTCACCTCGCCGCGCTCCGTCAGCGCGCCTATCTTGTTCGCCGCGCCGCGGATCTTGAAGGAGCCGGTCTTTTGCCGGTTCTCGCACTTCATCCAGACCTCGCCGCCCGCCATGCAGCTGAAGGTGGCGCTGTAGTCGAGGTCCGTCCTGTGGATGATGCCCTCCAGGCGCTTTGCCGCCCGCTCGAAGTCTCTCAGGCTGAGTTCCATGTTGTAACACCTCGCAATTCAGATTTGCTCTATCTGACACTATGATAAACCGGCTTTCCCGCCGCGTCAACGTGATTTCTTTGCAAAAGCCCTTGCGCTTTGCGCGAAAACCGCTATATTGTTGCCCAAACTGAAAGGGAGGTATGCAGATGCAGGCATACGACAAGGATCTGGACTACTCCGACCTCATCGCCCGGGAGGCGGCCAAGGGCGTGAACGCGGACCGCGCCCTGCTGGCTCAGTACGAGGCGGCGCGCAACGCCAAGATCGCCGGCGAGGGCCTGGACTATGCCCAGACCAGCGTCTATACGAGGGAGGTCTCGGAGCCCCGGCACTACTACACCGCCACGGACAAGAGCGACTACATCCGCGAGCTCTACGCCGCCTCGGAGCGGCAGGCGCTGGAGGCGCTGGAGGGGGCCTACGCGGAGGAGCTGGCGGCCTCGGAGTCGGAGGCGGCGGCCCTGCCCGGGGCCTATCGGGAGGCGGCGAACCGCACCGCCGCCGCGGGCGAGACCGCCCTGCGCAGCATGAACGAGCGCTTTGCCGCCTCGGGCCTCAACTCCGGCGCGCGGGGCCAGGCCGCGCTCACGCTGGGGATGAGCGTCCAGGGCGAGCTGGCCGCGCTGGAGTCCGAGCGCGCCTCGAAACTCGCGGAGCTCTCCGCCCAGCGCGCGCGGCTGCGCTCGGACTACCGCCGCGCCGTGGCCGAGGCCATCCTCCAGAACGAGACGGAGCTCGCCCGCGCGCTCTATGAGGAGGCCGTCCGCGTGGACGAGAGCTACGCCGTCGCGGACGCGGAGCTCTTGGAGGAGGTCTATTCCAGCTCCCGCGGCCAGGGCTACACGGGCTATACTCCCGCCGGGGGCGGGAGCTCCGCGCCCGAGTCCGAGCCCGCCGCCCCGGAGACTTCCGGCGGGACGCAGACCGTCCTGAGCTCCTACGACAAGCTCGCCGCGCAGCTGGCGGCGGCCGGGGACTCGGCGCGGCGCAGCTCGCTCATCTCCGCGGCGCTCTCCGCCGGGCGCATCAGCTCCGCAGAGGCGGCGCGCCTGCGCTCGCAGTACGGCCTGGGCGCGGTCTCCGCCTCCCGGCCCGTCTCCGGCGGCGGCGGCGGGCGCGTCACCGCCGCGACCAAGTAGTCCCCCGCCGGGCGCGCCCGAGCCTGGTCTGACCTCATGCCATGCCGCATTGTGGCCAGACCAGGCGCTTTTTATTTGTCTAGTCTGCCGATTGCCAAAAGAGTGACGGGGGTCTAAAATCAGGGGTATAATTATGGTGGAAGGAGAGCGCATAGAATGGCGGAAAACAAGGTTTTGAGGCGCAAGGCGGAGAACGCGCAGCTCATATATGAGGACCTTTTGGAGAGGACGGGCCTTGCGGCCCTGCCGACTACCTTCGTCGCGGACGAGGGGCGGGAGGCCGCGCTCAAGCGGGCCTGCTTCGGGGCGAACCCCTTTCCCCTGCCGCTGAACCTGGTGCTGACGAAGCTGCGGGTCCCGGCGGTGCGGAAGCTCTTTGAGGACGAGACGATCCCCCAGACCAGCGCCATCGCCGCAGTGCTGACGGCCTGCTCCGCCGCGGCGACGGAGATAGGCGCCCTGCGCGGGGACGAGGTCTCCGGCGCGCAGCTGCGCTGCGACCTGGCCTACGCCGGGCTCCAGGCGATCCGGCTCTATATGTCGGACCACAGGCACTGCAAGGAATTCACAAAGAGCCGCGTGCGCTCGGCCATCCGGGTGAACAACGCGCTCAACGGCTCGATGCACAAGTTCCGCGCCAAGGACGGGCGGGACGTGTCCTTCCACGTCTACTACCAGAGCCAGCAGGAGCGGCTGGTGAAGGCGCTGGGGCTCTCCAAGAAGTCCGGGGAATACGGCTTTTTCTCGATGAAGAAGGACCTTGCGGAGATCGCCGCCCGCGTCGCGCGGACGGACGCGATGGAGCTCGAGCAGCTGAGCTTCGACTGCGGGGCCTGCGGCTGCATGATAAGGAGCCGCGAGGAGTGGGAGTCGAGCGAGGTCGGCCGCGCGGTCGTGGCGATGCCGCTCATCCGGACGGAAAAGGAGGCCGAGTCCCCCGCCCCGGACTGGGGCAGGCCGAATTCGCGCGGGCCGCTCTCCGGCGTCCGCGTCCTGGACCTGACGCACATCATCGCGGGTCCGGCCTGTTCGCGCGTGCTGGCGGAGTACGGCGCGGACGTGCTGCTCGTGCGCCGGGGCGACTTCAAGCACCAGGAACAGGCCATGCTGGAGTTTGACGGCTGGGCCGGCAAGCACTCCATCCAGCTGGACTTCAACGTCCCCGCCGAGCTCGAGCGCGTGAAGGAGCTCATCCGCGAGGCGGACGTCGTCACCTACTCCTACCAGAACGGCTGCCTGGACAAGTTCGGGCTCTCGGAGGCGGATATCCGCGCGCTGAACCCCTCGGTCATATACTCGAACCTCATGTGCTTCTCGGACACGGTCTGGAAGGACCGTCCGGGCTGGGCGCCCTGCGCGGAGGACATCACGGGTCTTTCCGTGCGCAACGGCTCCCTGGCCGAACCGAAGAACCTGAACGGCGTGCCTCTGGACTACTTCCCGGGCTTCATCCTGGCGCTGGGCACGCTCCGGGCGATAGCGCGGCGGCTGCGCGAGGGCGGCGGCTACAAGGTCACCACCTCGCTGACGCGCGGCGCGCAGTACCTGCACGAGTGCGCGGACCTCTGCGAGTCGGCCCACGCCGTGCCGCAGAAGAGCTCCGTGGCCGTCCGCGGGAAGGACGCGGCCTGGCAGCGGGTGTATCAGTACGTGAGCGGCTGCGCGACGGGCGGCGAGTGCGGCTTTTCCGCGCCGCCTGTGCTGAACTCGGCCTACCCCGGCGACGAGCGCAACCTGGTCTTTACGGACGGCGAGCGCGGCTGGACCCAGGTCTGAACCGGGAGGCGGAAGATGCTGGGCGAAATCTGGGACGTCTACGACGCGGCAAGGCGCAGGACCGGCGCCGCGGCGCGCCGGGGCGAGCCCCTGCCCCCCGGGGGCTACCACCTGGTGGTGCACGTCTGCCTGTTCTCGCCGGATGGGCGGATGCTCATACAAAAGCGCAGCCGTGAAAAGCGCAGCTGGGCCGGGCTCTGGGACCTGAGCTCCGGGGGCTGCGCCCTCGCGGGGGAGGAGAGCGCCGGGGCCGCCGCGCGCGAGCTCTTTGAGGAGCTGGGCCTGGAGGCCGGCCCCGCGCTGGAGCGCCCCGCCCTGAGCGTCAGCTTTGACCAGGGCTTTGACGACATGTACCTCCTGGACATGCCGGAGGAGCTGCCCGGCCTGCGGCTCCAGGCGGAGGAGGTCGAGACCGTCCGCTGGGCGGAAAAGGCGGAGATACTGGAGCTCTTGCGCTCCGGCCTCTTCGTCCCCTACCACCGGAGCCTCGTCGAGCTCCTTTTCGACACGCACGAATACGGCGGCGGCCTGGACCGCTGGGAAAAGCAGATATGAAAACATTCCGCCCCCTCGGGGGGCGGAATGTTTTTTCGGCGTATTGCGCCGAGGAGAGAGGGGGGTGCCTCTTATTTTTTCTCCCTCTTGAAGCACATGAACCAGTCGAGGCAGTACTGGTCGTCGGAGCTGTTCTCCATGCGCTCCTTTGCGGTGCCGCAGCTGCCTGCGGTGGGGACGATGACGTCGTCGCCGGGCCTCCAGTCCGCGGGAGTGGCGACGTTCTCGGCGTCGGCCTTCTGCAGGGCCTGGATGACCCTTTTTATCTCGTCGAAGTTGCGCCCGGTGCTGAGGGGGTAGTAGAGTATGAGCCGGATCTTGGCCTCCGGGTCTATGACGAAAACGGCGCGGACGGCCTGGGTGTTGCTCTGGCCGGGCTGGATCATGCCGTATTTGTTGGCGACCTCCATGCGGATGTCCTCGATGAGCGGGAACTTGACCTCAACATTCTCCATGCCCTTCCAGCTGAGCTCCTGGATCTTGCGCAGCCAGGCGATGTGCGAGTAGAGCGAGTCCACGGAGAGGCCGACGAGCTCGGTGTTCATGGCCTTGAACTCCTCCGCCATGGAGGCGAAGGTCATGAACTCGGTGGTGCAGACGGGCGTGAAGTCCGCCGGGTGGCTGAAGAGGATGACCCACTTGCCCCGGAAGTCCTCCGGGAAATTTATCTCGCCCTGCGTGGTGACGGCCTTGAAGCTGGGGGCCGTGTCGCCGATGAGGGGCATACGGTTCTGAACGATGTTCTCCATTATTTTATACCTCCTTGCGCTCTGCGGTTTGGTTTGTGTGTCCTAACTATACCGCGCGGCGCGGGAGGCTTCAGTGACAAGGTCACGCTCCTTGCGGCGGGGCCGCGGACCGGGTATAATGGGCGCGGAAGGAGGCGGGGAAGGTGGATTTTCCGGAGCGATATACGGAGGACCTGCTGCTGTTTTTCGAGGGCAGGCCCCTGGAGCTGGGGCTCTGCGAGGCGCTGACGGAGCTCTTTGAGCGGGAGTTCCCGCCGGAGCTCCGGGCGAAGGTGCAAAAGAGCCAGGTGAGCTTTTACGGGCGGCACCTCTTTGCGGCGGTCTCGCTGCCGCTGCGGCGGAAGCGTGGCTGGCCGGAGCACTTTCTGCTTTTGACGCTGGGCCTGGGCCGGAGGCTGGAGAGCCCGCGCGTCGCCGTGGCCGTGGAGCCATACCCCGGCCGCTGGACTCACCACATCCTCCTGACCTCGGAGTCCGAGCTGGACGCCGAAGTCCGCGCCTGGCTGCACGAGGCCTACGACTTTGCCGAGTCCAAGCGCTGAGTGTCCAGCGCCGCGCGGATGAAACCCGTGAAGAGCGGGTGCGGCCGGTTCGGGCGGGACTTGAACTCCGGGTGGTACTGGACCCCCACGAAGAAGCGCTCGCCGCCGAGCTCCACGGCCTCCACGAGCCTGCCGTCCGGCGAGAGCCCGCTCAGGCGCAGGCCCTTCGACTCGAGGAGCTCCCGGTAGTCGTTCGAGAACTCATAGCGGTGGCGGTGCCGCTCGGAGACCTCCGCCGCGCCGTAGCAGCGCGCGAGGGTCGTGCCGGGCATGACGGCGCAGGGCCAGGCGCCCAGGCGGAGCGTCCCGCCCTTGTCCAGGCTCTCGCTCTGGCCGGGCATGAAGTCGATGACCTTGTACGGGCTCTCCGGGTCGAACTCGCGCGAATTCGCCCCCGCGAGCCCCGCCGCGTCCCGCGCGAACTCGATGACAGCCGTCTGCATGCCGAGGCAGATGCCGAAATACGGCGCATGCCGCTCCCGCGCGAATCGCGCCGCCGCGAACATGCCCTCCGTCCCCCTGCAGCCGAAGCCCCCGGGGACGATGATGCCGTCCAGACCGGAGAGGAGCGCCGCTCCCTCCGGTTTTTCCAGTTCTTCGGCGTCTATCCAGGCGATCTCCGCCTCCGCGCCCTCGGCCCAGGCCGCGTGCCGGAGCGCCTCCGCCACGGAGAGGTAGGCGTCGTGCAGGCGCACATACTTCCCGACGAGGCCGATGCGCACGCTCCGGCGCGGGGCGCGCATCCGCTCGACCATCGCCCGCCACCCGTCGAGCTCCGGCTCCGGCGTTTCGAGTCCCAGGCGGCGGCAGACCGCCTGCGCCAGGCCCGCCTCCTCCAGCATGAGCGGCGCCTCGTAGAGGTTCGGCAGGGTCACGTTCCCGATGACGCAGTCCTCCGCCACATTGCAGAAGCAGGCCGTCTTGCGAAAGACCCCCCTGTCCTCGATGGGCTCGTCGCTCCGCAGGACGATGATGTCCGGCGAGACGCCCAGGCCCTGCAGCTCCTTTACCGAGTGCTGGGTGGGCTTTGTCTTGTGCTCGCCGGAGGCGCGCAGGTAGGGTACCAGCGTGACGTGGATATAGGCCGCGTTGTCCCGCCCGGCCTCCCGGCCTATCTGGCGGATGGCCTCTATGAAGGGCTGGCTCTCGATGTCGCCTATCGTGCCGCCCACCTCGGTTATGAGGACGTCCGCGCCCGTGCGCTCGGCCAGGGCCTTGACGCTCTCCTTTATCTCCTCCGTGATGTGCGGGATGGTCTGGACCGTGCTGCCCAGGTACTCGCCCCGCCGCTCCTTGCGGATGACGTTTGAATAGACGCGGCCCGTCGTGAGGTTGGAGAGGCTGTTCAGGTCCTCGTCTATGAAGCGCTCGTAGTGGCCGAGGTCGAGGTCCGTCTCCGCCCCGTCCTCCGTGACGTAGACCTCGCCGTGCTGGTAGGGGCTCATCGTCCCCGGGTCCACGTTGATGTACGGGTCCAGCTTCTGCGCCGCGATGCGGAGCCCCCGCGCCTTGAGCAGCCTGCCCAGGGACGCCGCCGTGATGCCCTTGCCGAGCCCGGAGACCACGCCCCCTGTTACAAAAATGTGCTTTGTCATATCGCGCCTCCCGCTCCTTCCGCGGAGCCTATGAGCTCCAGGGCCAGCTCCCGCCGGGAGATGCGGCGGTCCATGGCCTCCTTTTCGATGTACCTGTGCGCCTCGGCCTCCGTCATGCCGCGCCGCTCTATGAGCAGCCACTTGGCCCGGTTCACAAGGCGTATCTCCTCTATCTTCTCCTCCACCGTGGCCTGGCGCTCCTCCATGCGCCGCAGCCGCTCCCGCGTGGCGCAGAGCACGCGCAAAGACTGCCGCACCAATTGCAGCGGCGCCGGCTTCGAGACTGTCAGGACGCCGTATTCCGTCACCTTGGTGCAGACCTCGTCATAGAGCGCGGCCTTGACGAAGAGCAGCACGCCCGCGCCCGTCTCCGCGCAGAGCTCCAGCGCCAGGCGCACGCCGAAGTCGTCCGGCAGCGGCGCGTTTATGATGACGAGGTCGTAGCTCGTCTCGAGCAGTTTGCGCCGGGCCTGGGCCGCGCCGGAGGCGCAGTCGAGCGGCCAGAACTCCCCGGCGGGCAGCAGTCCGCGCAGGGTGGAGCTGAACTTTTCAGAGGCGGAGACCAGCAGCACGGCATAGCCCCGCGCGCCGAACACCATGGCGCATCCCTCCTTTCCGGTCCCGGTCGGGCTCAGCGGCCCAGGCAGGCCCGCAGGACGGGCTCGGGCAGCCAGCGCGCGACCTCGGGGCTGGCCTGCGCGGCCGCGGCGGCCTCCGCCAGGGAGGCCGGCAGGCGCTTGTAGCGCGAGAGGACCTCCGGCGGCGCGGTGTAGAGGTTGAAGTCCGCAGGCTCCGGCAGGGTGAGCCGCCGCTCGATGCCGTCGAGCCCCGCGCGGATGAGCAGCGCAAAGGCCAGGTAGGGGTTCGCCGTCGGGTCCGCCGAGCGGAGCTCCGCGCGCCGGAACTCGCCCTGCGCCGCCGGGATGCGGATGAGCTGCGAGCGGTTCTCGCTAGACCAGCTGATGTAGCGCGGGGCCTTCCTCCCGCCCAGGCGGAGGTAGGAGTCCTCGCAGGGGTTCAGGAAGAGCGTCAGCGCGCCGATGTGCTCGAGTATGCCCGCGATGACGTAGTTCAGCGGCTCCGCGCCCTCCGCCCCGCCCCGGACGGAGAGGTTTATGTGCAGGCCGCTGCCCGGGTGCTCCGGCAGGGGCTTGGGCGAAAAGTCCGCGCAGAGCCCGTTCGCCGCCGCCACGCTCCGCACGACGGAGAGGAAGGTCAGGCTGTTGTCCGCGGCGGAGAGCGGCTCCGAGTAGCGGAAGTCTATCTCGTTCTGGCTGGGACCCTCCTCGTGGTGGGAGCTCTCCGGCCGGATGCCCATCTGCTCGAGCGTGAGGCAGATCTCGCGGCGGATGTTCTCGCCCCGGTCCTCTGGGGCGATGTCCATGTAGCCCGCGCGGTCGTAGGGGATGCGCGTGGGCTCGCCGTTCTCGTCCAGGCGGAAGAGGTAGAACTCCAGCTCCGAGCCGAAGGCGAAGCTGCAGCCCGCGGCCTCGGCGTCTCGGACGGCGCGGCGCAGGATGTGGCGGCAGTCCGCCTCGAAGGGGCTGCCGTCCGGGCAGCGTATGTCGCAGAACATCCGCACGAGCCGCCCGTTCTCGTGCCGCCAGGGCTGTTCTGCAAGCGTGGCCGGGTCCGGGTGCAGGAAGAGGTCCGAGCGCACCTCCCCGCCGAAGCCCGGCACCGCCGAAGCGTCAAAGGCTATGCCGGAGTCGAAGGCCCGCTCCAGCTCCGAGGCCATGATGGTCACGTTCTTCTGCCTGCCGTAGACGTCGCTGAAGGCCAGGCGCACGAACTTGACCTTCTCCTCCCTTGCGTACTGGATGACCTCCTGAGCCCTGTATTCCATGTCCGACCCGCCCTTTCGCACACAAAAAATCAAAAAACCGAGGGCCGCATCCGGCACTGGTCCCTCACTCCGGATGAACGCCCTCGTTCACTCGGTGACTTTACCACAGCGCGGGCCGTTTGTCAACGAGGATATTTGATAAAAGTGCCGGTTTTGCAATTTTGCGCTTGACAAATTGCAGGAAGGGCCTTATATTGTTCGCGTTGGACGGCAAGGGCGCCGCAGGCAACAGTGGCCTGCGGCGCCCTTTTTTTGTTTTTTAAGGAAAGGATGAGCGTGATGTCAGGGATCTGCGAATACTTTGGTAGCATGAGCTTCGACGACCGGGCGATGCGGGCGCGTCTGCCGGGCTGGGTGTACGACTCGCTCGCCAGAACGCGCGCGGAGGGCCTGCCGCTGGACGCGCGCGTTGCGGACGAGGTCGCCGCCGCGATGAAGGACTGGGCGCTCGAGCGCGGGGCGACTCACTTCACGCACTGGTTCCAGCCGATGACGGGCGTCACGGCGGAAAAGCACGACGGCTTCATCGCCCCGGCGCCGGACGGCGGCGTGCTGATGGAGTTCTCGGGCCGGGAGCTCATCCGGGGCGAACCGGACGCCTCCAGCTTCCCCTCCGGCGGCCTGCGCGCGACCTTCGAGGCCCGCGGCTACACCGCCTGGGACCCCACCAGCAACGCCTTTATAAAGGACCGCACCCTCTGCATACCGACGGCCTTCTGCTCCTACGGCGGCGAGGCCCTGGATAAAAAGACCCCGCTCCTGCGCTCGATGGACGCCCTCTCGCGCGAGGCGCTGCGGGTCCTGCGCCTCTTCGGGGACGCGGAGACGAAGCGGGTCCTGCCCTCCGTGGGGCCGGAGCAGGAATACTTCCTCGTGGACGCGGAGCTCTATAAAAGGCGCCCGGACCTCGTCTGCACGGGCAGGACGCTCTTCGGCGCGCGCCCGCCCAAGGGCCAGGAGCTGGACGACCACTACTTCGGCAGCCTCAAGCCCCGTGTGGAGGCCTATATGCGCGAGCTGGACGAGGAGCTCTGGAAGCTGGGCGTCCTGGTAAAGACCGAGCACAACGAGGTCGCCCCCGCGCAGCACGAGCTCGCGCCCATCTACGGCCCGGCGAACATCGCCACGGACCACAACCAGCTGACGATGGAGGTCATGCGCAAGGTCGCCTCCCGCCACAGTCTGGTCTGCCTCCTGCACGAGAAGCCCTTCGCCGGCCTGAACGGCTCCGGCAAGCACAACAACTGGTCCCTCACGACGGACTCCGGCACGAACCTGCTCGCCCCGGGCGAGACGCCGCAGGAGAACGCGCAGTTTCTGACCTTCCTCTGCGCCGTGGTCGAGGCCGTGGACGAATACCAGGACCTCCTGCGTCTCTCTGTGGCCACGGCGGGCAACGACTGCCGCCTCGGCGCGAACGAGGCCCCGCCCGCCGTCGTGTCCATCTACCTCGGCTCGGAGCTGAGCGGCATCCTGGACTTCCTGGAGCGCGGCGAGCCCTGTCCGGCCGCGGAGCGCAGCCGGCTCCGCCTGGGCGTGGAGGCCCTGCCCCGCTTCCTGCGGGACTCGACGGACCGCAACCGCACCTCGCCCTTCGCCTTCACGGGGAACAAGTTCGAGTTCCGGATGCTGGGCTCCTCGAACTCCATCGCCTGCGCGAACATCATGCTCAACTCCGCCGTGGCCGCGGTGCTCCGCCGCTTTGCGGACTCGCTGGAGGGCGCGGAGGACTTCGGCGCCGCGCTGCGCGGGCTGCTGCGGGACTCCGTGGCGGCGCACCGGCGCATCGTCTTTGACGGCAACGGCTACGACGCCGCCTGGCTGCGCGAGGCGGAGGCCCGCGGCCTTTCGAACCTGCCCTCCACGCCGGACTGCATGCCCCGCCTGCTGGACGAGAAGAACGTGCGGATGCTGACCTCCCTCGGCGTCTACACGGAGGCGGAGCTGCGCTCGAGGTATGAGATAATGCTCGAGAACTACTGCAAGAGCGTCACGATAGAGGCCCTGACGATGTGCTCCATGGCCCGGCGCGACATCCTGCCCGCCGTGGAGCGCTGCGCCGCGGAGACGGCCCGCGCCGCCGCCGCGAAGCGCGAGCTGGAGCCGGACTGCCCCTGCGCCTGGGAGCGGAGCCTGGTGCGCCGCCTCTCGGAGCTCTGCGGGGACATCTCCGCCGGGGCCGAGGCGCTGGAGTCCGGGCTCGAGTCCCTGCACCGGGCCGCGGACGTCACGGCCGAGAGCCGCGCCATACGCGACGGGCTCCTGCCGCGCATGGAGGCCCTGCGCGCCGCCGCGGACGAGGCCGAGCGCCTCACCGCCGCCGCTTACTGGCCCTATCCCAGCTACAGCGAACTGCTCTACAGCGTCTGAGGAGGTATAGATATGTGCTCTATCATGGGCTGCTGCGCCCCTCTGCCGGAGAGCTCCGGCTTTCTGGAGGGCTTTGCGCGCACGAAGTCCCGCGGCCCGGACGACAGCCGCGTCGTCGAGACGGCGGACGGCGTCCTGGCCTTCCACCGCCTCGCCATCATGGACCCGGAGCCCACGGGGATGCAGCCCTTTGAGCTCGGGGGCAGCCTGCTGGTCTGCAACGGCGAGATCTACGGCTTTGAAAAACTGAAGGCGGAGCTCTCCGCCAAATACAGCTTCAAGAGCGGCTCGGACTGCGAGGTCCTGCTCCCGCTCTGGTACGAGCGCGGCCCGGAGATGTTCAAAATGCTGGACGCGGAGTTCGCCCTCGTCCTCTACGACGCGCGGAGCCGGGACTTCGTCGCGGCGCGGGACCCCATCGGCATCCGCCCGCTCTTCTGGGGCGTGGACGCCGCGGGCAGGACCCTCTTCGCCAGCGAGGCGAAGAACCTCGTCGGCCTCGTGGAGAAGGTCCGGCCCTTCCCGCCGGGCTGCTGGTGGCGCGCGGGCGAGTTCCACCGCTACGCGGACCCCGGCGCGGTCTCGGAGACGGTGACAGGCACGGAGGAGGAGCTCTGCGCCGGCATCCGCACGCGGCTCGTCGCCGCCGTGAAAAAGCGCCTCGTCTCGGACGCGAAGGTGGGCTTCCTCCTGAGCGGCGGCCTGGACTCCTCGCTCGTCTGCGGCATCGCGGCGCGGCTCTGCCCGGGGCCCATCCGCACCTTCGCCATAGGCATGAGCGGCGACGCCATAGACCTCGGCTACGCGCGCGAGGTCGCGGACTTTCTCGGCAGCGAGCACATGGAGGTCGTCGTCCCCCTGGGCGAGGCCCTGGCAGCGCTCGAGGAGGTCATCGCCGCCATCGGCTCCTACGACATAACCACCGTCCGCGCCAGCGTGGGCATGTACCTCGTCTGCAAGGCCATACACGAGCGGACGGATGTCCGCGTCCTGCTCACGGGCGAGGTCTCCGACGAGCTCTTCGGCTACAAGTATACGGACTTCGCCCCCTCGGCGGCGGAGTTCCAGCGCGAGGCGCAGAAGCGGGTGCGCGAGCTCTGGGCCTACGACGTGCTGCGCGCGGACCGCTGCATCTCCGTCCACTCACTGGAAGCGCGCGTACCCTTCGGGGACCTGGACTTCGTGCGCTACGTCATGTCCATAGACCCGGAGCTCAAGCTGAACCGCCACGGCGTGGGCAAATACCTCCTGCGCCGGGCCTTCGCGGGCGAGGGGCTGATCCCGGAGAGCATAATCTGGCGGGAGAAGGCGGCCTTTTCGGACGCCGTTGGCCACTCCCTGGCAGACGGGCTCAAGGCCCTGGCCGCGCGGCGCTACACGGACTCGGAGTTCGAGGCGCGGCGGCGGAAATACGACTACGCCCGGCCCTTCACGAAGGAGGCGCTGCTCTACCGCGAGCTCTTTGAGCGCCACTACCCCGGCCAGGCGGAGATGATACCCGGCTTCTGGATGCCGAACCCGGCCTGGGCGGGCTGCGACGTGGGGGACCCCTCCGCGCGCTATCTTTCAAACTACGGCGCGAGCGGGGCTCGGGCCGGGAGCGGGGAGGCGAAGCTATGCGGCTGAGCGCAGTGGTAGGCCTCAACTGGGGCGACGAGGGCAAGGGCCGGATGGTGGACCTGCTCACCGAGGACTGCGACGCCGTCGTCCGCTACCAGGGCGGCGGGAACGCGGGCCACACGGTGGAAAACGAGCTGGGCAAATTTGCGCTGCACCTGCTGCCCTCGGGCGTGTTCCGGCCCGGGGTGCTGAACGTCCTGGGTCCCGGCGTGGCGCTGGACTGCCAAAGTCTCCTGGAGGAGATGGAGGAGCTGCGCCGCGGCGGAGTTTGCATAACTCCTGAAAACCTGCTCATAAGCGAGCGCGCGGCCCTGCTCCTGCCCTGGCACCGGCAGGAGGACGCGCTGGAGGAGGCGCGGCTCGGCGCGCACAAATACGGCTCCACGGTCCAGGGCATCGCGCCCTTTTACGGGGACAAATACCGCAAGAAGGTCCTGCGCGCCGGGGACCTCCGCTTTCCGGAGCGCCTGGACGAGGTCGTCGGCGTGCCTCTGGGCTGGCTCTCCGTCGGCCCGCGGCGCGAGCAGTATATCAGGCTTTGAAGGAGGGACGAGAGGATGTGCGGCATAGTCGGCTATACGGGCGGGCGCGAGGCGGCGCCCTTCCTGCTTTCGGGGCTCCGGGCGCTGGAATACCGGGGCTACGACTCGGCGGGTCTCGCCGTCATGGGCGAGGGCGGGCTCCAGCTCGCCAAGACCAGCGGGCGCATCGAGCGCCTGGCGGAAAAGACGCGCGGCGGCGCGGCCCTGCCCGGGCGCTCGGGCATAGGCCACACGCGCTGGGCCACGCACGGCGCGCCCACGGACGTGAACGCCCACCCGCACGTCAGCTGCGGCGGGCGCTTCGCCGTTGTCCACAACGGGATAATCGAAAACTACGCCGCACTGCGCGCGGAGCTCACGGCCCTCGGCTGCTCCTTCCGCAGCGAGACGGATACGGAGGTCATCGCCCACCTGCTGGAGCTGGGCTATGACGGAGACTTCCGCGAGGCGCTGATGCGGACCGTCGCGCGGCTGGAGGGCAGCTACGCGCTGGGCGTCGTCTGCACGGACTTCCCCGGCGAGGTCTACGCCGTGCGCGAGGCGAGTCCGCTCATCCTGGGCCTCGGCGCGGGCGAGAACTGCTTCGCCTCGGACCTCGCGGCCATCGCGCCCTATACGAAGAGCGCCGTCCGGCTCGAGGACGGGCAGTTCGCGCGCCTGCGCCCGGAGGGCGTGCAGGTCTATGACTTTGCGGGCAGGCCCGTGGAGCCGGAGATCTTCCGCGTGGACTGGGGTCCGGAGGCCGCGGAAAAGGGCGGCTGGGAGCACTTCATGCTCAAGGAGATCATGGAGCAGCCGCGCGCGCTGCGCTCGGCGCTCGCGCCCCGGCTCCGGGACGGGCTCGTGGACTTCGGCGCGGAGCTGGGCTCCGCCCTGCCGGAGCGGCTCGGCTCCGTGGTGATAACGGCCTGCGGCTCCGCCTACTACGCGGGCTGCGTGGGGAAGCTCGCCATCGAGCGCCTCTGCCGCGTCCCCGTGACGGCGGAGCTCGCCAGCGAGCTGCGCTATTCGGACCCGCTCATCGGTGAGGACACGCTCGTCATCGCGCTCTCGCAGTCGGGCGAGACGGCGGACACTCTCGCCGCCGTGCGCGAGTGCCGCAGCCGCGGCGCGAAGGTCCTGGCCATCGTGAACGCGGAGGGCAGCAGCCTGACCAAGCTGGCGGACGCCGTGCTCTATACGCGCGCGGGTCCGGAGATAGCCGTCGCCTCGACGAAGGGCTACACGACGCAGGTCGCCGTCCTGACGGCGCTGGCGGCGGAGCTGGCGCGGCGGCTGGGCCGTCTGACGGAGCCGGAGCTGCGTGAGCTGGCCGCGGGGCTCTACCGCCTGCCGGACGCCGTGCAGAAGGCGATAGATCTGAACCCCGGCCTGCCGGAGCTGGCCCGGCGTTACTGCCTGGACGGCGCGCTCTACTACATCGGCCGCGGAACGGACCGGGCCGTGGCCCTGGAGGCCGCGCTCAAGATGAAGGAGATATCCTACCGCCACGCGGAGGCCTACGCCGCGGGCGAGCTCAAGCACGGGACCATCGCGCTCGTCGAGGAGGGAACGAGCGTAGTCGCCCTCTGCTGCCGGACGGAGCTTTTGGGGAAGATGATAAGCTCGATAGAGGAGGTCAAGGCCCGGGGCGCAAAGGTCCTGGCCGTGGCCCCGGCGGGGGAGCGGCGTATCCTGGCCGCCGCGGACGACGTCATCACGGTCCCGCGCACGGGTCCGCTGCTGGACCCCGTTGCCGAGATCGTCCCCCTGCAGCTGCTCGCCTACTACGCGGCGCGCGAGCTCGGCTGCGACATTGACAAACCCAAGAACCTGGCCAAATCCGTGACGGTGGAGTAGAAAGGAAGGCGCAGATGGAGGAAAAGGTGCTGGTGATAGACTTCGGCGGGCAGTACAGCCTGCTGATCGTCCGCCGCGTGCGGGAGCTGGGGGTCCGGGCGGAGCTCATGAGCCGGCGCTCGGCGGAGCCGGAGCGCATCCGGGCCTCGGGCTGCCGGAGATCTCGCGCGTGGTGCTGGACGTCACGCCCAAGCCCCCGGCGACGGTGGAGTGGGAGTAATTTCAGAAGCCCGGAAAAGCCTGATTTTACTGGGTTTTTGAGAGGTTAAGGCCCTTTGTGGCAACGATTTGGCAACAATTTTTCATTATTCATAAAAAGAGAGCTAACTGATTTTGATTAGTCAGTTAGCTCTCTTTTCTTATGTCATTAAGCCATTGTCGCGCAAAAAAATGTAAACCTGATCTGTTTTGGAAACATAAGGGGCATACATATTTACAACCTTTAAGTGATAGCGGATTGAGTGGTTCCTTTTCTTCTCATAGCGTGTGATGCTAATTCTCCTTTTAACATCAGATGCTATTGGTTCATATGGTATGCTGCTCCATCTAGTTGGGAGTTCATTCTCTACTGCTATTTTATCAGAAGCGACTATATCGTAGTGGTTGATTATTTTAATAAGAACATCAAAAAAACCAACAACGCCACGAAGGACTAGTTTAACAGGGTCACCTGCTTTTGTTTCTACCATTTTAGGAAATTCATTTATCCCACAATCCTCTTTAGTCAAAGTTTTAATTGCATTGTAATTGGCTTCGCAGATATCCGTAAATTGATGATTTCCGTGCGCACAGCAATTCCTACAGCTTTTAAAATATTTATAAATCAAACGAAGATTATCAATGTGTTGATCTTGACGCTTGGGTGACAAATGAAAACATCCAGCTAACGCGGAAAGGGGTTCTAGGGATAGTGCATTTTCAAAAGTTTGGAATTCTCCTTTATTTAAATCTTCTTTTATTTTCTTTTTCGATTTATTTGATGAATGCATGAGAACCGTATCTACAATTCCATCGACCCAACTATCAAAAATACCAATACCATAGGTAAGCAATAACTCTGCGACATATTGTTCTTCATATTCCCATGTTAGTTCATTTGCAATTCTTTTTGCGTTAAGTCCATGCACATTTAGACCTTTAACAAGAGAATCTTTTGCTGTCTTTTTATCAGCATTAGGATTTTCTTCAAAGTACTTTTTAGCGGCAACTCTTAAATTCCACAATCCGGCTTCTAGGGCCCAAATAATATCAAAGGTTCGAGTAATTTCTTGAGATGCTGAAAATGTTGCTGTAAACATTGTACAGGCCATGAATTACACCTCTGTCATACTAGATTTTTTAAGGGATTCCAACAGCACATCATTCAACTCATGTGAAAGGACTTTCTTTGTTTGTTGGTTAGCATCAAACTCCGGATAGTGGTAACGCCACTTGTCGTAATCCTCTTTGGAGATCTCGCCCGCCTCCAGCATGGCAGCGGCCTGCTGCCAGGAGCAGAGCATCTCATGCAGCCGGGCAGCATCCTTGTTCTTCCGCACATCAACCTTCAAGCAGACTTCTCCATCCATCTCGCTGATCTTGAGCCCGTAGTTGTCCTCCAGGGTAAACAGGGTGTGCATCAGCCCCACATAGGAGTCTATATCCGGGACAGAGAGGGCATGGGGCGAGACATCCAGTACCTGAGCCAGGGCAGCGGTAAGGTCTGCCTTAGGGGTTCTTGATCCTGTTTCATATTGAGCAAGGCGCACGTCAGCGGACTTCTCCGGAAAGCCCAGCGCCATGCCGAGATATTTCTGTGTCATCCCCCGTAGGAGACGGAAAAAGTGAATTCGTTCGCCAATCGCCATATCATCCACTCCAATCGTTGGTAGTCCTTAGAAAAAGCGTAGCAGAAATGCTTAGGAAAGTCAAGAGAATACTAAACAATTTTATTTAATTTATTTTGCGTACTCCGATTGACACAAGCTATTTTGCTTAGTATAATGACAATGGACTAAGCATAATAGCTTAGAATCAATAAATAAAAAAAGAACTGCCGCAATCCCCGGTTATACATCCGGGAAAAAAGTGGCGGACGAAAGTGAGGAGGCATTTATGGAACACAATATCCAGCCGCA